>Ga0105162_1000107_pt1 | contig 55280 bp, 57 predicted proteins | sample JNZ201metaG_FD_81532 | JGI IMG/M metagenome (GOLD analysis project Ga0105162, IMG submission 81532) | Hot spring microbial communities from Jinze hot spring, China to study Microbial Dark Matter (Phase II) - JNZ 20120812A | ecosystem: Environmental > Aquatic > Thermal springs > Hot (42-90C) >...
CACAAAGTAGTATGTGAACTGCCCGTTCTCTAAGTCGCTGAACTCGTAGGCTACTCCATTCTCAGTAGTTGCCATTACGATTATTCTTCCGTCTGCTTTCAAGTCTGTCATTCCACCTGCAAGACAGCTGTCAAATATGAAGACAATTCTTGTGGTTTTAAAATCCCTGAACCAATCTCTTAGTTCTCCATCCCAGATGTAAACTAAGTTTTTACCATCATGGCTTACGATTGCCTCATCAATCGCTTCTTTGTCTCCATCGTTCGCCTTACCCCTTGCCCCATGTCCGCTGAAGAAGAAAACAACTTCGTCACCTTCCTTAGCTTTCTGTTTCACAGCGTTAACAGCTGACTCAATCGCACTGTAATTCGCATTGGAGTTTATGAGCAGGTATACGTTCTCCCTAGGAAATCCATATATGTTCACTAAGGCGTTGTACATGTCGATTGCGTCGTCGTCCGCAAAGTTTAGGTCGTTTTCAGTGCCAGGATAGTCTGAGATTCCAATGACTATGGCATACTTGTTCTTTCCCTCCCCCAACGGTATCGGCACACCTGTCGCCGAAGTTGTTGGTTTACCCTGCCCTTTCGGTCCTTTGAGTGTTACTTTTTTCACCAATTCGACATCAGTAGCTGGTATTGGTTTTTCTGGTTTGGCTACAGCCATTGCGGTTGCTACGAGCAAAAAAAGCGCGGCAATCATAAATATTGCCAAAGTTTTTTTCATGATCATAAATTAGCACTTATGTATTTAAAATTTGTCCTGTTCTTGGCTCACAGATGCCAGAAACATTCGCACCAAGTTCAGCCCAAACCTTAGGTGTTGAGGAGATCGATTATCTCCCGCTCGCTTTTGCTATCTTCTATATATTTTCTGATTATCCTTGATATTGCTCCTCTTAGGTGTTTGTGTGCAGTTGTTTTTGCTATTCCCAGAGCTCTTGAGATATCATCGATCGTAGCAGTTCTCTTCTCTGAAAAGTATCCTAACTCCCAAGCTATATTTATGGCCCTTTTTTGCGCCTCCGTGAGCAATTGCCTTCTCTCGGAGATTCTCGTCACTTGCAGAACTTTCCAATTTCCAACTTTCTTTAATTTTTCGTATGCCTTTGCCAAGTAGCTTAGATCTGGAACTAAGATTGTATAAATCTTGTTCCCATTTTCAACGACGATTGGAGGCTTGATAAAGCAGTAAGATTCTTCGAATGCCTTTATACCGCTCGTATCTCTAACAACAGCAAGAAAATCCAAGTTTGTGTTCGTTTTTTCAAGGATCTGCAAAAATAGGGTGCTTGGGTGTTTTTCGATTATCCTAAAACATTCGCTTATGTCGTCTTCGTACTTGGTTATCTTTACAAGGAATAGGACATCTTGAGGGTTCACGAGGATGTATTCCAAAAGTTCCATCGAAAACTTTCCCGACTGTGTCGCAACTGCGAGAGAACATGACGCCTGCTCGACTTTTACCTTTGCTACATACATAGGAGATCACTTTGTGCTAATTTTTCACTATAAAAAAGTCTTTTTAGTAGTTATGCTTTTTGGTGAACATGTCCACTCAGTTTTGGGGTGATTGTTTTACATAATATATAATATACAAAAGGACTATTGTTGCTTGGTGGAAGTATGAGAGAAGTTATAGAGAAGATGGTTGAGGAAGCAATAGCGGCGCAGTGGGCAGATGTGAATGTTGTGAAGGAGAAGAGGGGCAAGGAGTTCGTCGTAGATGACGTGAAGCCATACGTAGACGTTGTGAACAAAATGAAAGCGGTTGGAAATCAAAGCAAGGCAGTAATAAAGCTCCACATCGACAGTGTAAATGCTCACTACGAGATACTGCGAAGTTTGACGAAAACCGTTATACCTGAAGACGACCCATTTGTGGAACACTATCAAACACCAGCCATACTGGAGATTCTTTACGAAGAGGATGAGAAGTTCAGAAAGAGTGTTGAGAAATTCATCGAGGCGATTGGAAAAGCTGAGGCGCTCATAGGCTTAGAATGCATTCGCAGATACGGGGGTTTCTATGGACCAACTTGTGTCGTGGACTTTGCTTTGATACCTGGAAGCACAAGCAATGTTGTTAACCGAATTCTGAAAAACGTGGACATACCAGTGGAACACAAGCAGGCGATTTTAGCTTCGAAGTCTTGGGGTATGAACACTTCCTACGGAATAGGCGAAATTTTCGCAAAAGAAATAGAGAATGGAGCTACGCTCAGCGATGCGATAAAAAAGGAGATAGGGATGATAAAGTCGCTGTACGACACTCCTACTGAGGCTCAGGCGAAGCTAATGGATGCTGTAGGGCACAAAAGCTTCGACGTTCGCAAATACATGAGCGAATACAAGAGGAGGATGAAGGGTGCAGTAAAAGAGGCTATGAACGATGGTGTGCACTATGGAAACATCGTAACTGTGCCAGCCTACTGCGTAGGTGATGCTGCGCATCATATCGCCCAATCGACGTTCAACATGTGCAAAGATGACGTGATAATGGCGGTCATCGAAGCCACGAGTCAAGTTATGGAAGCGACGCTTAGGAACAATCTCGAAAAAATAGCAAGCGAATACGATGCTTTGAGATTGGCAACAGGTTCGACAGCGTGCGCAGTTGAATGCATTTTAGAGCTTGATGGATTCAACGCAATTGTTGTCACGGATTTGCTTACGAAACGCTTCCACAACTACGTGCAACTATATCCAACAAGAAGCGCGGCAGCGGAGTTACACAATTGCGACTTCATGGACATGATATACCGTGGATGGAAGTACATCGACGCAGCGAGGAGATCGAAGAACGGAATAGGTGGAGAACTCAAGCCCAAGGTTGGAAAGTACGAAGTCGATTTGAGCCCAATTTTCAAGAACGAAGTCTTAATGAATCCGCAGCGCTACGCTTATCCAGGATGCGCAATAACTGTGAGATTCTCTGCTCTAATGAGACTTGCAGATTATCCGTGTTTGCTCACAAGTGAACCTGTAACAGCGACAATGATGACGAACATAATTGCACTACACAAAGACAAGCCCGCTTCACCAGCTAGAACTTGCAAGGATTGCGCAACCGCAGCGCTCATAGACTTCAGACATGGTTACTGCCAGTGGAGAGAAGCAGTTTAATCCTAAACCTAAACTTCAATTTTTTTGGTGATCAAAATGAAGTGCTACATCTGTAAACAACTCGGCAAAGACACTGATGCGGTTGCAATCTGCATAGTTTGTGGAATGGGTGTATGCATGGAACATTCGATTAGGGAGGAAATAGACGTCTGGAGGGGCGATTATCCGTTTCCAGCAAAGAAGTTGAAGAAAAAGATTCCAAGGATTTTGTGCGTAACCTGTTATGAGGCTTATCAAGAGGGGTAAGATGCTCCTAAAACGCTGTTTGGCTGAAATTGTTGGTACCTACATTCTCGTTTTCTTCGGGGCTGGTTCTGCGGCGATAACGTTGATGATATCTCATGGAGCTGAAAAGCCGAATACATTCAACATAGGCATCGGCGCCTTAGGCGGTCTGGGAGACTGGTTTGCCATAGGGATGGCTTTCGCAATTGCAGTTGCTGCAGTCATATACTCGCTTGGCAGAGTGAGTGGGGCACACATAAATCCGGCTGTAACTATAGCTTTGTGGAGCATCGGAAAGTTTCCGGCAAGAGATGTGGTGCCATACATTGTGGCGCAATTAATTGGTGCCACTTTGGCGAGTCTTTGCTTTTTAGCCTGCATCGGTCCAAACGCAGCGTTGATCGGTGGTTTAGGAGCCACTGCACCATTTCCTGGAATAAGCTACGGACAGGCGATATTGACTGAAGCTATAGGCACGTTCTTACTCATGCTGGTCATAATGGGAGTGGCGGTCGACGAACGTGCTCCGCCGGGATTTGCCGGCTTGATAATCGGGTTAACTGTAGGTGGCATAATTACGACTATAGGCAACGTAACAGGTTCCTCCTTGAATCCAGCAAGAACCTTTGGTCCATATCTCGGCGATTCGCTAATGGGTATCGATCTCTGGTTCTATTTCCCGATTTACGTGATCGGACCAATAATTGGCGCAATCTTTGCGGCCTGGCTTTACAAATATCTCTCCAGTTGATTGCTCTCCAATTTTTTAGTTTGCAGAGCTATTAAAGAATTTGACTCCGGAACAGTGGCAATTTTCGAAAGTTTATCGCATCAACAAACGACAATTAGCTTTCCGAAGCCTTCGTTTATCTCTGCTTTTATTCTTTGCCCTTTGAAAACGTTTTCAAGGAACGTTTTTACAAACCTCTTTATCTTTAGATCGTTTAGCACGAGTGTATACACTCCTTCTTTTTCAATCTTCATCTCATACCAATTTGCCTTCTCCACGTAGTTTAGGATCTTTTCCACAGTGTCGAGACCTTTTAACTTGTATTGCACTGCATGACTTAGCCCTATTTCTTCCATTTGTTCCCAAAATCTTTCGTTGTTAATGCTCTCTATTTCATTAAAAATGACTCTCCAGTGCTCAACGTCTAAGATCATGTGTTGCCTTTTTGCGAGATAGTCAACCCATATCCTTATAGTATCCACGTCTACACCAATTATGCTTAATTCATAACCAAAATCTATGAGCTCTCTGATTACTTGGCTTGTAGTTTTACCGGTTTGCTTAACAATTTTGTCTAACTTCTCTTTTGTCGTCTCATCGAGTGAGATGCTCAACCTTTCTACCATGATTTAACTTTGAAATGCACATACTTATGTTTTTTATTTATTAATGATGTTGGCATAAAAACTCACAAAACGTAATTTAAATAATTTTATGAATAATGTGCGCGTTTCGTCTCTTTGAAAAAATTTGTATATATCAATATTACTACAATGTAGCGATTAATAAATAACTTTATAAAGTAATGCTATAAGGGAAGTTTTGGGTGGTTAGATGGAAGTTTCGGACCCGCTTGAAATGATGCGGAGAGAGTTTAGCACCTACATAACGCCGAAAGGTTGGGAGGACAAAATGGAGACCTTGGAAGAGTGGAAGAAGTTTTACGAGTCGACTGTGAAAGATAAGGAGGCGATGGAAAAGTGGTGGGAATCTTGGGCGGAGAAGATACCTTGGTTTAAGAAGTGGACGAAGGTTCTCGACGACAGCAATCCGCCGTTTTATAGATGGTTCGTTGGTGGAGAAACGAACTTAGCTTATCTCTGCACAGATTGGCAGATACAACAGGGGAGGAAGAACAAGGTCGCAATAATATGGGAGGGGGAGCCGGTTGACGATAGAAATGAGCCGAAAGAAGTAAGAAAGCTAACCTACTACGATTTGTTTAGAGAGTCGAACAGGATTGCATATGCTTTGAGAGAAAAACTCGGGGTTAAGAAGGATGAAATCTTGACATTTTACCTACCGATGATCCCAGAGTTACCGTTGTTCATGCTTGCAGTTCAAAGACTCGGCGCTGCGCATAGCATAGTTTTCAGCGGTTTCAGCGCAGAGGCGTTGGCTGTCAGAGTAATGGATGCGAAAGCGAGGATAATAGTCACAGCAGATGGTGTTTGGAGAAGAGGGAAACAGTTGAACCTGAAGAACATCGTCGACGAGGCGATAAAGATCTGCGAAAGAGAGGGACACAAGATAGAGAAAGTGATAGTGGTAAAGAGATTAGGAATAGAGATACCGTGGGTGGAGGGAAGGGACATCTGGTATCATGAGTTCTTGGCAGACGTGCCGAAAAACACTTTCGTCAGCTGTGAGCCAAGGGGAAGCGAAGATTACAGCTACATACTCTACACATCCGGAACGACTGGGAAACCGAAGGGCGCTCAACACTCAGTTGGAGGTTATGCTGTGTATCTATACGCAACTACGAAGATGATCTTTGACATAAGAGACGACGACATCTACTGGTGCACCGCGGACATAGGCTGGGTTACTGGGCACAGTTACATTGTCTATGGACCGCTAATGCATGGGGCGACGATAATAATGTATGAGGGAGCCTTGGATTACCCGGATCCAAGCAGGTGGGCTGCAATGATCGAAAGACATGGAGTAACGATATTCTACACCGCTCCGACTGCGATAAGGATGCTCATGAAGTTCTCCGAGGAGATCTATCTGAAGCACGACACTTCAACGCTGAGAATAGCCCACAGCGTCGGAGAACCAATAAACCCGGAGGCGTGGAGATGGTACTTTAGGGTGTTTGGTAGAGAGAAGACTTGTAGTTCAAGCACGTGGTGGATGACTGACTGGTCATTACCCAGGCAGAGGAAAGATATTGCCGTTGAAGCCAGGAACGAACGGTCCAATATTTCCCGGAGTTACCTGTGCAGTTGTGGACGACGATGGAAATCCAGTTCCACCTGGGACACGTGGTTACTTCGTGATCACGTCTCCTTGGCCAGGGATGCTGATGACCCTTTGGCAAGCTCCGCAGAGATACATCGACGTCTACTTTGGGAAATACAAGCACAGGGGCTGGTGGTATTACACGGGCGACTTTGCAATGCTCGATCAAGACGGCTGGGTATGGGTAATTGGCAGAGCTGATGACGTGATAAAAGTAGCTGGGCACAGAATTGGCACAGCAGAAGTCGAATCTGCAATGATAAAGCACCCGGCGGTTGCAGAATCTGCTTGTGTTGGAAAGAGTGACCCTATTAAAGGAGAGATACCCCTGATCTATGTAACGCTCAAGAGAGGATACACACCATCTGAGGAGATGAGACAGGAGTTGAAGAGACATTTAAGGGCGACGATAGGCCCTGTGGTTGCGAGTGACGCTGTGATCACTTTTGTAGACGTTTTGCCTAAGACGAGAAGTGGAAAGATAATGCGCAGATTGCTCAGGGCTATCGCAGAAGGAAAGCCACTTGGAGATGTGACGACGCTTGAAAGCGAAGTTGCGGTTGAAGAAGCTAAGAAGGCTTACGAGATGATAAAAGCGGCGCTCGAAGCTGGGTCAACTTCATCTTAATTTTTTAACGATTTCTCGGGAGGTGTGAAAATGGAATATGAGAAGTAGATGGCTCTATGTAATATCAGGATTAATAATTAATATTTGTCTTGGCGCGATATACGCTTACAGCGTGATCCAAGTCCCGTTGAAAAAACTCTTCGAAGCGTCCCCTCCTGAGGGTTTCGGTTTAAAAGTTACGGCGACAGAGATGCAACTTCCGTTCTTGGTATTCTTGGCGGTATTTGCGTTGACTATGCCAATTATGGGAAAATACATCGACAAATACGGTCCGAGAAAAATCGCTGTAGTTGGGGGCATCGTTGTTGGGCTTGGCTGGTTTTTGGCATCGATTGCGAACTCACCTTTGGCTCTTGTTTTTCTCTATGGCATAATCGGAGGTCTTGGTGTGGGAATTGCCTACAACTGCCCGATTGTCACGTCTGGAAAGTGGTTCCCGGATAAAAGAGGTTTAGCGGTTGGACTTACAATACTGGGCTTTGGTTTCTCGGCTGCGATAACTGCACCACTAATGGACTTCTTGGTTGCATCTTATGGCGTTCAGAACGCTCTTAGAATACTTGGAGTTTTATTTACAACCATAATAATCCTCTGCGCCCTAGTTCTCCGCTTTCCGCCAGCGGATTGGAAGCCAAGTGGGTGGAAAGCTCAAGCGGCTACAACGACCTCTTCAGGTCTTAGTAGGCGAGAAATGGTGAAAACAAAGACCTTTTATGGCTTGTGGCTCTGCTACACCTTTGGAACTCTTGCCGGGCTGATGGCAATTGGAGTTTCAAAACCTGTTGGCTTAGAGGTTGCGAAGAACATTGGAATAAGCGAAGCAGAGATATCGGCCTTCTTGACTGGTTTGGTTGCTGTTTTTGCTTGCTGTAACGGATTTGGGAGACCTGTTTTCGGATGGATAACCGACAGATTAAAACCAGCGAAAACTGCAATGCTCTCTTATGCTCTGATAATTCTTGCATCCCTCATGATCTACAGCTACCCAGCGTCGCTCGCGATCTATGCGCTGAGCTTTGCAATTCTATGGCTAAACCTTGGAGGTTGGCTTGCCATAGCTCCAGCGGCGACTGCGAGCTTCTTCGGAATGAAAGACTACGCAAGAAACTATGGACTCGTCTTCACAGCTTACGGAGCGGGAGCGGTAGTTGGAAACATACTCGTTGGGCAAGTAAAGGACATCTTCGGAGCGTACATCGCGGTTTTTCCGTACGTTGCAACAATTGCTTTTCTCGGTATAATAGTCGCAGTTGCCTTGATGAAACCAGTGCAAGTTGGGCAAACTAATTGATTTTTTATTTTTCACTGTTCCAAAATATGGCTTTTGATAGCTCTGCAAAGGCTTTAGAGGGATTGCAATCTCCTAAGTGTCTCCTTTATACATCGAATCTGCGCTTCTCTGTTCTCCTTGAGACTCTCTTCGAGGCTCCGATACCAGCTCCTCTCTAAGATTGTCTTTGATTCCACAATCGTATAAAGCGGAACTGACAGCAGTTTCTGCGTGTATTCTTCGACTCCCTTTTCCAAATCTCCATAGATTTCGTTTACAAGTCCGATTAGCTTTCCTTCTTCTGCTGTTATTTGTCGCCTCGTAAAAACAAGTTCCCGGGCTATTCCGTCTCCGACGAGCCTTGGGAGGATTTGCAAGGCACCCATGTCTGGTATTATACCGAACTCAGGTTCTCGCAAATAGAAGATCGTTCCCGGAGTTGCTATGCGAATGTCCGCAGCCAGAGCCAACTGCATTCCCCCACCAATTGCGTAACGTTGAACAGCAGCCACCACTGGCATTTTAAGCGTTCTAATATCGTAGATTAGCTTCTGAACATCGTCTATGAGCTTTTCAAGCTCCCGATCACTCCTAATTTTCTGCGTTAAGTTTGCAAGCAATTCCCTATCCAAACCTGCACAGAAAGTATCTCCCTCCCCCGAAAGAATCAGGACTCTTGCAGACGACTCCTTCACAGCATCGACTGCTTCCCTCAGTTCAAGCAAAACTTGTTCATTGAGCGCGTTTTTCTTTTCTGGACGGTTCAAGCTTATTCTTGCAACTTCTTCGTTCAGAATTAGCTTCACTTTCTGCATGCTCAGCTTTTGCTTCAATGCATTTAAGCTTAGTCCCTCATCAATCGACTTCGGAAATTCTCATCTCCACGTCATCTATGCGCTCGTAGCCAAGTCGCTCTTTTATAACGAGATAAGCCATCTCCGGGGATATTACGCCGATTTCAGTTATTATAGCGTCGATGTAGCTCCTCGGAGTAACGTCGAACGCAGGATTTCGGGCTTTTATTCCGAGCTTTAACATTTCTGGCGGAAGAACTTCTTCGGCAGACCGCTCTTCAATAACAACGAGCTCTCCTCCAAGCGTTTTTGGACTGAACTTGTAAGTCTCCGCAGCAACGATGAAAGGAACTCTCGCCTCTTTTGCGCAGAGAGCTATTTGAGAAGTTCCGATTTTGTTTATCAGTGCACCATTTGCAGTTATTGTGTCTGCGCCAACGATCACGCAATCGATTTCGTTCATGAAGTAGCGAACCGCAGAGTCAACGATTACAGTGACGTCGATGCCTGTTTCTTTTAGCTGTCTCGCAGTTATATGTCCTTGTAATCTTGGACGGGACTCGGTCGCAAAAACCTTTATCCTTTTTCCAACTTCGTGCGCCTTCTTTATCACCGCTATTGCGGCCGATGAATTGCAGTGCGTCAACAGCGTTGAGCCATCGCGTATCCTTTTCTCCCCTATTTCTGCTATCCTTTTCTGCGCTGTGTTTATCCAGTTCAGGAATTCTTCGGCCCTTCTAATCAGATCCTCACGCTTCTCTTCAACGCTCTCGCCTTTGTATCTCATCACGTAGTTGATCGCATTGTAAAGACTGACAGCAGTTGGTCGTGAGCTTAAGAGTAGTTCCGCAGCTCTTTTCATCTCTTCATCAAAATCCCTGTTGATTCTCAAAGCGTGCTCTTTCAACGTCTCTACTGCGAACTTCGCAATCTTCGAAGCCCCACGAATCTCCATTGATCTTATCTTCTCAACCGCAGTCAGAAGATCCATAAAAAACTTCTCCAGCAATCATTTAAATATCTTTGCCAACTTTTTCCATGGAAAAGATCTGTATCGTGCACTATGGCGAAATCGGTGTTAAGGGGAAGAACAGGGAATTCTTCGAGAAAAAGCTGGTCGAGAATATTCAAAGATTCGCGGAAGCGAAGCGAAGATTTGGCTACATCGAAGTTCCCTACCGCGAAGGATTGGAGGAGAAACTTAAAAAAGTTCCGGGGATAAGGTATTTTGGTATAGGGTTCAAAACTGGGCTCGACATCGAAGAAATAAAGGCCGCAGTCCTTAACGCTTTGCCAGAAACTTTTGAGAGCTTTAAGATTTCTGCATCGAGGAGAAACAAGAATTTTCCGATGAACTCGATGGAGATAAACAAGGTCGTTGGAGCGTTTGTTGTCGAGAAAACTGGGAAAAAGGTGAAGCTCGAAAAACCAGATGTTACGATTTGGATTGAAATAGGGAATGAAGCCCTTGTTTATTCGCAACGTTTTGAAGGTATTGGCGGTTTGCCGGTTGGTGTTGCAGGAAAAGTTGTATCCTTGATTTCGGGCGGAATTGATAGCCCGGTGGCGAGTTTTCTCGCGATGAAGCGTGGATGCGAAATTGTAGCGGTGCACTTCTTCAACAAAACTCTTCACTCACCAGAAATTCGAAAAAAGATCGTAATGCTTGCGGAAAAGCTCTCCGAGTATCAGGGCGAATTGAAGCTTTACATGGTCCCGTTCGAAGAGGTGCAAATGGAAATAATCAGAATAGTGCCACCTAAGCTCAGGATGGTAGTTTATCGCAGAAGTATGATTAGAATGGCAAATCTCATCGCAGAGAAGGAAAAAGCGAAGGCGATAGTCACGGGAGACAACATCTCGCAAGTCGCGAGTCAGACGCTCGACAACCTCAACGTCATCTACAGCGCCTCAAAGCTCGCAGTTCTTCCTCCTTTACTCGGATTTGACAAGGAAGAAATAATTGCGCTTGCGAAGAAGTTCGGAACTTATGATATCTCCATTTTACCCTACGAGGACTGTTGTTCTTTGATGATTGCAAAGCATCCTGAAACGAGGGCTAGGAAAGAGATTGTGGAGGAGTTTGAAGAGTTCGAGGAACTCGAGAGAAATGCGGTTGAAAATGCCGAAGTTCTCGAATTTCGCATTTAATGGCTTCAAAAATAAAAGTTTTCAGGATTCGCTAAATCACTCGTAAACTTTCTCCCACTCCTTATACCAGTCCATCGCATCCTTTTCACAATCTCTATCCTTCGAAGGCATTCCCATGAGCTTATAGGCTTCGTGCTGGATAAGCACTTTCATTATCTCGTTGCTTCCCGTCCAGATTGGAGCGAGCCTTGCGTCACGGAGCATCCGTTCTATTGGATAAACTTGCGTGTAGCCTATTCCTCCCAAGATTTGCATCGCCTTATTCACAACATCCCATAGAACATCGGTGGCGAAGAACTTTGCCTCGCTTACAAGTCTGCGTGGATCCTGATTGAACTTGCCCTGATCGTAAAGATCAACTGCCTTGGCTGCGTTGTAAACCAAAGCCCGTGCGGCATCGACCATCGTCACCGCTTCCGCTACCATGAAGTTGACACCTTGGAAGTCCCTTATCTTCCTACCAAAAGCCTTTCTTTTGTCCGAGTATTTCATCGCTATCTCTATCGCAGCTCTTGCACCTCCAACAGCGCCAGCTGCAGAAGTCAGCCTTTCGGGTATCATCATTCTGTTAAATATCTCCCTTGCACCATTCACCTCGCCTAAAACGTATTCTTTGGGTACTTCGACGTTGTTAAACACGATTCTTGCAGTCCCCATACCGCGGAAACCGAGCAGGTTGTAGACCTCTTGAATCTCGACACCCATCTCACGCTCAACGATAAAGGCGGTGAGAGCTTTGTGACTTGGAGCGTTTGGATCGGTTCTTGCATAGATTAGGTAGAAGTCTGCAACTTTTCCACCAGCGATGAACCTCTTTGAGCCGTTGAGCACCCATACGTCTCCTTTTTTCTCCGCTTTGGTTGTCGTGCCGAAGAAGTCGCTACCGCCCCTTGGTTCCGTAAGTCCTTCTGCGGAGATCTTTTTCCCTTTTATTATCGGCTTCAGGAATTCCTCTTTCTGCCATTCGTTGCCAAATCTGTGTAGAGCTTCACCGACAATGCTGACCATCGCGTAAGCGCAGCCGAGCCCAAGACCGAGAACTCCAATCTCTTCTAGTGCAACACTCTCTGCACTCCAATTCAAATTTCGACCACCGTATTTCTCCGGGAATCTTAAGCCAAGAAGTTTCTTCTCAGCGCAGGCTTTTACGAACTCAAAAGGATAATCGATCTCGTTTCTGTCCATCTTTCTAAGCAACTCTGGATCAACGCTTGCTACGAACTCCTTGACCTCTTCCCTAAGCTTTGTTTCTTCTTCGGTCAGCAAACAATTGTTTTCGAGCATTTTATCACCGCTTCTTCTTTGTTGCGATCTTTAAAAAGATTACGTTTACGTTAATGTCAAGTTTAGAAAAGCTTTTAAAAGTTTCTACGTCCTTGGTTCGATGGGGAGAAAGAGGAGGCAAGAGGTCAAGAGTGAAGAAAAGGAGACATTCACGATTTCAGAACTTGCAAGAGAGTTCGAGATCAGCACGAGAACTATACGCTATTACGAGGAGCTTGGTCTTCTCTCTCCGCAGAGAACTTCTGGGAATCAGAGGATTTTTACGAGAAAAGACAGAGTGAGGCTGAAGCTGATTCTTCGTGGGAAAAGACTGGGTTTCAGCCTGAGCGAGATCAAGGAAATGATAGAGATGTATGACATTGCTGGTGAAAGTGAGCAGATTAGACTGACGCTGAAGTATGGAGAGAAAAAGCTGAAGGAAATCGAGGAGAAGATAAAGGAACTTGAAATGCTAAAAGAAGACCTCCTTGCAATCAGAGAAATTCTGCTCGAAAGGCTAAAGGAGCTTGAAGGATCGACTAATCCTTAGAAACGAAGAATTTCGCTGGCTCAATCCACTCGCTTTTGCACTTTGGGCACTTGCTTGGCTTGATACTCTCGAATTCAAAACCACATTTTCTGCAAGTCGCGGGAGAGATTAGCATTTTCTTGCCCCTTCTTTTCAGAACCTTTGAAGCTTTTTTTAGCTTCTCATAGACTTCCTTTTCCATGCTAGGATCGAGATCCAAAGCCAGGATTATCTGCCTCACTGTCATTGGTTTCTCCTCAAGAAGATCGAGAATCGCTTCGAGCCTCATTTTCCATCAATTTCAAAGACGACGGTCCTGTTGAAGTAATACGGATGGAACTGCGTCATCCAGTGCGGAAAAGTGGAGTAGTCGAAGCTCATTTGGATTTCCAATCTTCCACTGTAACCCTTTTCTTTCAAAATGTTTGCGATGTTTTTATCGAGCTCCTCTAAAGATGAGCCAGCCACCGTTAATCCATGTCCTTCTGCCACCCACTTATTTTCGTGACGTAAAATAAAAAAGAGTTTCATAAAAATTTAAACATGGGCAATCAATTGCCAGCTGAGCCAGTATAGGATTCCGAGCAGTATTATCGCCAGGATTATGCTTCCTGCTACAAGTCTTCGCTCGATTGGCAGTATTTCTTCCTTCACTGCAAGTTCTGCTTTCAGCTCTGTTTCTTTTTTCTCTTCAGCCATCGCTCTCACCTCAGGAAGAACACATGGATGTCGTGGAAGAAGAGCCAGCTGATAAAGAGGCCGATCCAGATTATGAAGCCGAACAGGCAGACTACGTAAACGAGTGCAAGCTTTCCAATGCCCTCTCTGCGCAACGTTGAGAAGTCAGAGATTAGGCCGATGCTGAAGAATGTTAGGGCGAAGTAGAGTTTTCTAAATACATCCATTTCTCCCGTTGCAGTTGCAAAGGGTGCGAGAGCCTTCTTAACAGCATCGCTTATCTGCTCTGGCGGAAGTCCTGCAGTGGCAGCGCTTATCGCTACAGAAGTAACCCACATCAGTATGAAGAACGTGAGGAAGTAGCCAATCACGAACTTTGGAAATCTATACCATATCTCGATCTTTTCGACCTTCTCTCCAGGTCTTCTGTCGATCCAGTAGACCCAGATAATTGCGAGAATGAAGGCCCAGACGCCAATGAATATGTCGATAAAGATCTTCGTCACGACTCCGGCGTTCAAAATCCAGCCCTTGAGAGGTTCAAACTCCGGATGCGTTCCTGTGATCAAAGCGTCAACGATTGCACCGCTTGCAGCTGCAGCACCGTCAGTTTTTACAGCTAAGCCCATCCATGCTCCAGCGACAAGGGGCTGATGCCAAAGGAAGGCAGCTGCTGCAAAGGGTAGGATTAGGAGCTCCACAACTGCAAAGACTATGACGAGCGAGGAAACCATGATCGGAACCAATGGCCTTGCTCTTATCGCAGCTCCGGTTGCGATTGCAGCAGAAACTCCGCAGATCGAGATTCCTGAAGCAAGAGGAGCTGCCCATTCTTTTGTAAGGCCAAAGTATCTGCGGGAAACCCAGTAAACAAGAGCCCAGTAAATTAGATACGCTTCAACAATTGCACAAACACCTCGGAAGAGGAAATTCGCCAGCACTCTTGGGTCGATCTGCACGGCTTTAATACCTACGGTAGCACCTAAGAGAACGATCGCAGTCTTTATGTACCACTCTGGTCTCGCAGCCTCTTTCAGCTTTTCAGCAAAGCCTTTTGCAAAGTTCCCTATTATCAGGCCGAGGATCAAGGCAAATATAAGTCCTGCTTCACCGGTAAGCCTTAAGCTCCATGGAATCCCCGCTTTTGCCGGATCTGTTGAAGCCACGTAGCTGTAGTGTCCTAACCACCAGCATAGCCATGTGAGGAAGTATATCACCGTGAAGCCGGCAGCGTATTTCTTGAGGTTCCAGCCCATCGCTTTCGCTCCAATGCTCATGATTACAAGCAATATTATGTATGTTACTATCAGTGCTCCTATGGGACCAAGGTATGCGTATTTCCCAGATATTGGAACTATTGACTTCGCCGGATCGAGCCACTCCTTCGCATTTGCAGCCCAGCCCATGATATCGAAGCCATATGCCGCGCCGAGGCATAGAAAGAACAACAGCATTCCTATCCAGAATGCCCACCAGTCCTCTTTCTTCCACAACGAACTCCAATCCGTTTTAGCCATACCACCACCTTGTCCACCCAATGGGCTTCAATAAAAGTTGACTTTAGCAAATATTAGGATATCGTCAAAAATATAGTCAAAAAGTGTCAGCAATTAACGCTTTACCCTCTTCGGTCACCTCAAGCACTTTCTCCCTCCCCTGCTTAATAACTCTAACAAGTCCTCTGTCAACAAGATATGCAAGTCTTTTCTTAGTAGTGTTACGAGTGATCCGCAGTTCGTCCATGACATCCTTTATCGAGGGCATATCTCCGCTTCTACTCTTCGCATAGATTACCCTCAGAATCTCGAACATCTCACGCGGGATCGCTGAGATCTTTGCTTTCAGCTCAGGGCATTCGCTTCTTATCAACGATTCCTTCTCAATATCGATTATGCTCGAGTAAACGATTATGACCCCTTTGTTCAACACGAAATATATGTCTTTCAGCTTTTGAATCAAAGCAAAGACTTCTTCGAAGTTCTTGTTCATTAGAAGGAAGTCTAAATCGAGTAGGATTGCGTTCTTCCAACCTTCAAGGCGGGTAAGCAACTCGTAGATCTCTTTCGTATCGTTTAAGCCCTTCTCCGAGAGCCAGTAAAATTGAGCATTTATTGCAAACTCTTCTGGGTATTTCCTACTTAAGATCACGGGTTTGTAGCCGAAGTTTGCTAGATCCTTTAATGCAGCAACCGCTTCTCGTAAATCTTTTGTGAAGTACGTCCTCCCGCGTTCTACGTTAAATCTAAACATCCTCTTCTCCAAATCCCCACTTATTTCTCTAACGATCACCGAGAAACCAGATTCACCAACTGGAGAAATTGTGACCTCGACGCTGATAACTTCTCCATTTTTCGTCAATCTTCGGGTCTCAAACCTCAGCTCGGTTTCGCCCTCTCGAATTCTCCTCAAGATCAGCTCGGTCTCGTTCTTGATCTCTTCCGGTAGAAGCAAAGAAGAATCTCTTCCGATTATTTCCTCTCTTCTCCACCCAAAAAGGCGTTCAGCGGTTCTGTTCCAGCTCCTTATCTTTCCCTCGCCATCCACAGAATATATTGCGTCGTTTGAAGTCTCAACGATTCTCGCCAAATACTCCAATTCCTTCTGTGAAGTTAGGAGCTCCTTGGTTTTCTTTTCGAGTTCTTCACAAACCTCTATGAGCTTCGTTTCAGTCTCCTTTTTCTTTGTTATGTCTCTCATAATTGAGACAAAACCAACGAGCTCGCCTTCGCTGTAAATGCTCGTCAGAGTTTGATCAACGAGAATCTTCTGTCCATTCTTGGTGATCCTTACGGACTCGATGTCTTTTGCAAAACCCTCCAAAATAGCTTTTTTGAAGTTCTCTCTGCATTTTTCAGCAAGTTCTTCTGGCAAAAGAATATTGAAGGGCTTTCCGACAACTTCTTCGGCATTGTACCCAAGCATCATTTCCGCGCCTTTGCTCCAGGAGATTATCCTTGAGTCGAGGTCTAGAATCACTATTGCATCAACTGAATGCTCAAAAACTGCTTTTAACCATGCGAGTTCTTTTTCCAGCCTCTTTCTCTTTTCTATATTTCTTGCAACGAAAAATCTGTCAAAAGATTTCAGTTCGACGCTCACAACACCGTTTTTTCCCTTTGCTTCGCACTCGGAGTTTGGTTTGAAATTCACGAAGATATCTTCGATCTTCTTGCCAACTATCTCGCTGTCTTGGAATCCGAGAACTTTTTCCGCGAAATTCGAAGTTTTAATAATCCCGTTCTCGACTTCAAAAATCCAACAATCGAAATCACGGATTAAATTGCGTAACGAGTTTAGAGTATCGCTTAGCTTATCTGATTTATCCAGGAGGTTCTCGATGGACAGTTTTATCTCTTCAAGCTCATCTTTTCTCTGCACAAGGCATCCGCTCTCTAAAAGCAGTTCTCGAATTTCTGCGAGCCGTCTGAAAACGCTTCCAAGAGCAAACACTCCTATACCGAAGGCGACGATCAAGACGTAAACGAGAAAAGAAAGTGGCAAGTTAGAAAAGAAGACGAAAGATGTAAGAGCGATCGAAAGCGCACTTGTTGTTACAAGCAAAAGCGTAAGTCTTTGGATCATATCACGCCACCTCTGAAAATCAGCAGAAAAATGGTTAGAGAAATTAGCATCCCGCAAAAAGTTGCAAACACCGGCTTAAAGCCCGAGCGATAGATGTCCCGCAGTTCCACTGTAATCCCTATTCCCGCCAAAGTTGATGCGAATAGAATAGTCGAGGCATCTTTTAGGATGGAAGCACTCTCACCAAGATAGGAGCTCAGAAATGCGGTCGTTACAAAGGCTACGATGAACCAGGGAACGTAAAATCTCTTTTCTGAGTATAGGAAGGAAAGGATGAATGCAACGATTGCAATCATCGCAATTCTTATCGCCTTCACGCTCAAAGCCTTTACAACCTCTTCTGCACCAAAAACCGATGTTGCAATCTTTACTAGTCCCGTTTGTGGTAAAGTAGATCCAGCGAGCAAATAAAACTTGTTGGGAAAGAGATTTTTCGCCAAAGGTGGGTATAGAATTGTGCAGAGGAGACCAACAACTGTGATTGCGATGATCGCAGTCGAGAACTCCTCTTTTTTCGGCTTTACTATTGGAGACACTATCGCTATGGCTGACAAGCCACATATACCGCTACCACAGGAAAGAAGTATTGAGAGCTCTTTGCTGTTCCCCGATTTTCTTGAAATTACGAAAACCGAGGCAAAGATGGTGGAAGCTAAGAGCAAAGTGAATGCAACTTTTTCGAGTTCCATCGAAGTTATGGGCACGTAGATGTTGAAACCGTATAGAGCGATGGAAGTTGGTAGCAGCGTTCGCAGGAGCTTGTTAACGCTCTCCTTTACTTCTTTTCCCAGAAAGGAACCAGCAGAAATCCCAAGGATAAAGGCTACGAAGAGTGCATCAAGACCGGGATCAATGTGGTTTACAGAGAATCCTATGGATCCGAGTAGCAATAAAAATGCGAAAACTCTGAGCTCTGAGCCTTTGTCAAGGCTCCAGAGTTTCCAGAGTTTCGCGGTCACAGTCCAGTGCATGTTTTATAATCCACGTAAAATTTAAAAAGTTAGTCGGAAACTGTGTTAGCTCTTATTCAACTGGTTTGAGGGAGGCGTTGAGATATATGAACGGCGTGTCGAGCAATGCAACAACAAATTTCATCGCATAAGAAGTTATGAAGATCTCAAAGATACCTTTCCAACCAAGAGCTACGAGAAACTCTGGATTGAAGACGACGAAGAAGAGCAATGTAAAAGTAACGTTGTCTATGAACTGCGAAACCATCGTCGAAGCGTTGTTTCTGAGCCATAGAAATCTTCCCTGTGTCCTCTTTCGCCACGTCTCAAAAGCCCAGACGTCGTGGAACTGTGAAATTATGTATGCTGTTAGACTCGCAACCATTGCAGATGGCATGAACTGGAAAACCTGAGCCATTGCTGGGCTTATTGTGTCGCTTTCGTGTGGTTCAAATAAAATTGTCAGCTGCATTACAATCGTTGCGAATACCATCACAAAAAAGCCCAATAGTACGGCTTTTCTCGCTTCTTTTACACCATAGCGCTCTGTCAAGATGTCGGTTGCAAGGAAAGTCGAACCATAGATAACATTTCCCATTGCCGTGACAAGTCCGAAGACCTCGATGATCTTCGTGACTTGAATGTTCGCTATCACAACTGCGATCGCCACCCAAGCGAAGAGACCAGCTTTGCCGAAGAATTTGTGTGCAAGAGTTATACCAGAGAAACAAACGAGAAGGAGAAAAAAGCCGAGGATTTCGTTCAACATAACACGAACACCACGCTGTTCGGTGTCTCTATCCTCTCCGCCTCAAATCCTTCAACGATTCTCCTAACTTCGAAATCAAACCACTCTGGCTTTAGCGTTATCTTTTCACCGTTTAGATTTATCTCCAATGCTTCTTTCAACAGCTTTGCTCTCTCCTCTTGGCTCAGCGATTCGACGATTTTCACGACTTGCTTCGCTTTATCTTTCAGACTTGGCCCGATTATTGCAAACTTTGGCTTTATCTTTGTCACTTCTTCTCTCACCACTGGCATCTCTTTTGTTATTTCGACTTCTGAGTTTGTTGCAAAGCTGAGATCGAGCGAGTCGAGTTCAAGATTTGTGAAGATTATTACCTTCTTCAGCGGAGCATTCAAAGCAAATCCTTTGTCGTGCTTCAGTTTCCTTATTGCAGAAAGAATTTCCTTCATTTCTTCACCTGCTATTTCAGATTTCTCGTCGATGAACTCCTTCTCGACTTCCGGATACTTCTGAAGATGAATACTACCACTTCTGAATCTGTTCCAGATCTCTTCGGTTATGAAAGGCGTTATCGGAGCGAGAAGCCTTAGAACTCTGTCGAGAACGTATTCAAGCGTAAACTTCGCAGATTCGGCTTCTTTTCCAGAGTAAAGCCTACCTTTGACGAGCTCTATGTAGTTGTCCGCAAAATCATACCAGACGAAACTTCTTATAGCTTTGAGCGCTTCATCGAATCTGTAGCGCTCCATTGCATCACGAACAAATTCTATGAGTTTGTTCAGCTTTGAAAGAATCCATCTGTCTGTAATCCTCAGGTTGTCTGCTTTGCCGTTGCCAATGTGCATCAGCACGAATCTCGCAATACTCCAAAGCTTCTGCTGGAATCTGCTTGACGCAACGACTTCTCTCCAGCTGAAGATTAGATCCTCGCCTATGACACCGCTCGCGGCCCATTGGCGAAGCGCATCTGCGCCGTATTTTTCAACAACTTCCTCTGGGCTGATCACGTTGCCTATGCTCTTGCTCATCTTCCTACCATCTTCCCCAAAAACGATGCCGTTGATCACGATCTCTTTCCATGGGATCTCGTTCATAAGCTCAAGGGAGCGGAGTATTGTGTAGAAAGCCCACGTCCTTATTATGTCGTGTCCTTGGGGGCGAAGCGACACAGGAAACTCCTTTGTTTCTGGCCAGTTTGCGATTACCAATGGAGTTATGCTCGAGTCCATCCACGTATCGAGCACATCTTTTTCTCCTTCGAACTCATCGCTACCGCAATCGCAACGCTTCCTTGGCTTGTCTTTCGTTGGATCCACGGGTAGCCAATCCTCTTCTGCTATCATCGGCTTTCCGCATTTCTTGCAATACCACACGGGAATCGGGGTTGCAAAAATTCGTTGCCTACTTATGACCCAATCCCATTCCATCGATTCAACCCAACTCCTCAAGCGTTCGAACATGTAATCTGGAACCCACTTAATCTTTTTCGCCATCTCGAGCACTTTTTCCTTGTCAACTCTAACAAACCACTGCTCTGCTGGGAAAATCTCAATCGGAGTCTTACAACGCCAGCATACACCAACGCTGTGCTCGATATCGATTTGCTTCAGCAATCTGCCCTCTTTTCTAAAGTCCTCGAGTATTCTCTCTCTCGCTTCAGCGATCCTCAATCCCCCGTATTTTCCTGCGAGCTCGTTCAGAGTTCCATCACGGTTTATGACAACTCTCATCTCAAGATTGTGCTTTTTCCACCACTTCACATCTTGGCGATCGCCGAAGGTGCAGATCATCACAATTCCTGTACCAAAGCTTGGATCCACGGCATCGTCCGCAATTATCTCCACCTCTTTCTCGGAGATTGGAACCTTTACTTTTTTCCCAACGAGATGCGTGTATCTTTCGTCTTTTGGATTTACGGCCAAGGCAACACATGCCGGAATAAGTTCTGGACGAGTCGTTGCAATCGTAACTTCGTCGGAAAACTTTATGAAGTTGAGCTTTGTTCTTCCTTTCCTGTATTCGATCTCCGCAAGCGCTATCGTTGTTTCACATCTCGGACAAATGACCACCGGGTGATACCCACGGTAGATCGAACCTTTTTTGAACATTCTAACGAAGGAGAGCTGGGTTTTTGTGTAGTATTCAGGATACATCGTGATATATTCCTTGCTCCAGTCTATGCTGAATCCAAGCCTTTTTGCTGTAGAACGCATCTTTTCTATGTTCTCCTCTGTGAACTTGACACAAAGCTCTCTGAATTCCTCTCTGCTGACTTGGTTCTTCCTTATCCCGTATTTCTCCTCGACCTTCACTTCAGTTGGCAATCCATGGCAATCCCAGCCTTGGGGAAACATGACTTCGTAGCCGTTCATCCTTTTGTAGCGAGCTATGAAGTCGATAATGCACCAATTTAGCGCATGACCTATGTGAAATGAACCCGTCGGATAGGGTGGAGGTGTATCAATTATGTAGTGCGGTTTTTTGGAATTCCAGTCGAAGTAAAACATTTTTTCATCCCACTGCTTCAGCCACTTCTCTTCGATCTCGAGTGCTCTGTATTCTTTTTCCATGTATTCGAATCTATGCTGGGAATATATTATTTGCTTCAACTTTAGGCTGAAGATCCGCCAAACAATCAACACAATCAACTTCGCATGTTACGATTTCTCTGACACGCGCTCTTTGGTAATCGCTCAACGTGTAACCGTAGAATTCTTTTACGAACCTGCAAGGAAATCTATAACCGTTTTTTGCGAGCTGTATTGCCATGAAAGCTGCTATTTCTTTTTCTTGTGTCATATTCTGGATTATAAACGAGAGTATCAGAAATGCTGCGACGATCACAAAGGCCACGAGCTCCACGAGTTGGATTGAATTATAGGTAATTAAATGTTTTGTTCGATTTTCGAACCAAAAAGATTATATTCATTAGCAACATCTTAAAAATTAAAAACAAAAAGTTGGTGATAGTATGATAGAGGGTTTGCTAGCTCTATCTGCGCTGGGGGTTTACTTCCATGCAATATTCGTTAGCATAACTCTTGGTTTCCCATTGGTTATAATGGCTCTTCTTTGGAAACACAATAGAACTGGCGTAGAAGATTACTTCCGGGATGCTAAAATTGCAACATCGGTTTTAGCTGTAAACTTCGCCTTGGGAGCTATAACCGGAACGCTTGTTGAATTTGGCCTTGTTCAGGCTTGGCCAGGAACTATAGTTGCAATAGCCACCTTTGCTTTTACTCCTTTGGCGTTCGAGCTTGTAGCGTTTGCTTGTGAAATCGCGCTCTTGGTTCTTTTCATAGTAACGCTTGGAAAAATAAAACCGATGAAGAGTTTCCTAATTCTTGCATTTTACTGGATTTTTGCAGTTCTTTCAGGTGTTTTGATTACCGCAGTGAACTCTTGGCTAATCGTCCCGTGGGGCACGGGAATTGTTGCAAAGACACTCTATCCATTTATGCCGGATTTCGGACCCCTTTATACAGATGTTGAGAAGCTTTTAGCTCTGAAAGTACTTATTTTAGCGACTGGTTTACCTATGCAGGCAATTCTTCAGATTCCAGAAGTGTCAGCGAAGTTCGGAGTACTCCTGTACGATCCATACGTTACTCTTTTAAGTCCATACGCTCTTTCTTCAATCCTTCACAACCTCTTTGCCGCATTTCTTGTCGGCACCTCCATCGCACTGCTTGGATATGCAATCAGACATTATCAAACCGGGGAGGAGAGGTATTTAAGGGGTATAAAAGTTGTTGCACCGATTGTTTTTGTCCTGTTCTTAGCCCAGCCAACGATCCTCGGACATTTAATGGGTGTAAGTGTTGTTGAGTACAATCCAACGAAATTCGCGATGATGGAAAATGCCTTGGAAAGTTACCACAACCCGATCATCGCTCTGGTTGCATATGGTGACCCCTACAGAAAAATAATGGGTTTTGATTATCTCAGAAGTAGTTGTGAACTCCATGGTGATGCAAAGCTCGGAGAAATCGCAAAATCGGTTGGATTGACCGAAAATGAGGTTCTTTTAATGGCCAAAGAGGTCGGTGTTTCGGTCGAGCCTAGAAGGATTTCTGCTGTTTACGATACAAAGCTCAAAGAAATATGTCTTACAGATCTCGAAAAAGCAATTTCGAGGATAAAAGCTGTTCACTTAAGCTATTACACAAAAATATTCTTTGGAATCCTAGGCTTTTTGGCTTCCGTCTCACTTTTCGCGTTTTTGAAATCTAGCACATTTTCAAAACTTCTTGGTAGATTTTTCGGCAATAAAACACTGCTACTTCTTTCCATTGCAATCTTTCTTGGTTCTGCAGTGCCTTCAGCCCTTGGATGGTTCGTCAGAGAAGTGGGAAGAAAGCCATGGACAGTTTATGGGCTTCTTTATCCTGAGGAGCTGGTTACAGTCGTTGAATACGCTTTAACACCACATTTTTTAGCGTTCATGAGTTTTGTGGTTTTAGCAATAGCTCTCGCTGGAATTTATGCAATGTACGTCGTTGCGACAAAAGAGCTTAAGTTCCTCGAGCTTTTGAGGGGTGAGAAGAATGAGTGATTTTCCGTTCGTATTTCTGGGGTTTGCAGTTCTTTTGCATGTACTGTTCGTTTCGATAACCATCGGTACAGGATGGATCACAGCTTATTCAAGGTTGAAATCTTATCTCAATAGCGACGCATATCTAGAGAAATTTGCAAGAAAGGCGTTCAGAATTCTCGTGGTTTTTGAACTCTTTTCGGGGGTATGGGGGACGATAATAACCGTAATTCTTGCCGGATTTTTCCCAGGGTTAACAGCTCTTGCAACAAACGTTCTATTCACTCCGATGCTTATCGCTTTAATAGCAATAATGCTTAGAATCCCGAGCATTGCCGTCTTTTGGTATACTTGGGGCAAACTCCATCCAAAAGCGCATAGTTTAGTCGGTCTCATTATGGCAATTTCGGGTTTTTTGGTTCCGTTTGGCTTTCGTGCAGTGTTTTCTGAGATCAGCTCACCTACTGCGGTTGCAGAATTCATAGGATATGGATTTGCAAGCCCTTTCACCGCTTATACGAGCGTTATGTTCTGGTTGCTATATCTCCACACAATCTTTGCCTCGCTCTCCGTTAGCGGATTTGTTGTTGCTTTCTTGAATTCCCTTGAAAAAGACGATAAAGGCTTGAAAATCGGTTACAGCTACGGTATTGCCTTTCTGTTTGCTCAAATTCCAATTGGGGCGATTTATTGGCTGTCCCATTCATATTACTCGACCTACATCTTCGAAACTATAACTTTCGGGAACTTCTTACCAATTTTTATCGCAAAATTAACGGTTATAACATTGCTACTAATTCTCGGCATTTTTGGATATTTGAAAAGAAGTATTTCGGCTTTGCTCGTTGTTCTATCTCTCTTTGCAGTCTTTTTCGGGGAACTTATGAACGATGGAGCAAGATATCCATACATGGTCGTATTAGGCAACGAAGGAATTCACTTCAGAGCATTTTCGAACTTTTACATTGACATCCCAACAACAGCGGTGCTTTTAATTTTAGCTTTTCTTCTGATAAGCGTCATCGTGTTCCTAACAGCGGTTTTCTATGCGTTGTTCAAGCGATACCTCGCGGAGATTCCGGAATCCTAAATTTTTACTTTTTTAACCTGATAAAACTTCGCTTGGAAATTGCAAACTAAGTTTATTTTCGATACCTTTATTAAGCACCAAAACGCTGAATTGCGAAGGTGTCGATATGGGCGGTGAAATCCTTGTTATCGGCGGAGGAATTGCCGGACTGACTTCTGCTGTGGAAGCTTCAGAAACGGGTTATAGTGTCGTTCTCGTTGAAAAAACACCTTTTCTTGGTGGCAGAGTAGCTCAACTGAACAAGTATTTCCCAAAGCTTTGTCCACCTTTCTGTGGGCTTGAGATATTCTACAAGAGAATGCGAACGAACCCAAAGTTGAAAGTTTTCACCAACGCAGAAGTAATGAGTATAAGTGGTAATGCCGGCGACTTTTCAGTGAGTTTAAGGATTAGGCCGAGGTTTGTAAACGAAAACTGCACAGCTTGTGGTGAATGCGCAAAGGTTTGCCCGATAGAGGTTGAGAACGAGTACGATTTTGGTTTGAGCAAGAGAAAAGCAATATACTTGCCCCATGCGATGGCAATGCCGTTTATTTACGCAATTGACGAGAACAAATGCAACAAGTGCGGAGAATGTGTAAAGGTTTGCAAATACAATGCGATAAATTTGAACGATACTGAAAAGACTTTGAACCTGAAGGTATCCGCGATCATCGTTGCGACGGGCTGGAAACCATACGATGCAAAGAAGCTCACGAACCTTGGCTACGGGAAGTTCAAGAACGTTGTCACGAACATGGAGTTCGAAAGACTAGCCTCGCTGAACGGACCAACGAAGGGGAAGATCCTTTCAAACGGGAAACCAATAACTTCTATTGCTTTTGCCCAGTGCGCTGGAAGCAGAGACGAAAATCACTTACCTTACTGCTCCGCAGTATGTTGTTTGGCGAGCTTGAAGCAAGCAACCTATGTTCGAGATCAATATGCGGATGCGAAGATCTACATCTTCTACATCGACATCCGTGCCTTTGGAAGATACGAGGACTTCTTTGCAAAGGTTGCGAAAGAAAAGGGAATAGAGCTGATAAAGGGAAAGGTTGCGAAAGTCGAAGAAAGGGATGGGAAGTTAATCGTTACAGCAGAAGACACCGCTACAGGGCAAAAAATTCACAAAGAAGTGGACATGCTCGTCCTTGCAACTGGAATGCAACCTTCGCTTAGCGAAAATCCGATTCCCGGAATAGAAGTCGATGAGTATGGATTTGTTAAAGAAAAGCCAGGAATAATCCCTGCAGGGGTCGCAATGAAACCATTGGATGTCATGTTCTCAAACGAGACCGCAACTTCTGCTGTGTTAAAAGCAATTCAACTCGCAAAGAGGTGATCTTATGGAAAAAGTTGGCGTTTACATATGCACGGGATGCGGAATAGAGAAACTCGACGTTGAGAAGCTCAAGGCTGTGAGCCAGGAGTTTGGAATTGAGGCAAAAGTTCATCCATTCTTGTGTTCAGCTGAGGGAATTGACTTCATAAAGAAAGATCTTGCGAACTTAGATGCGTTGGTGATCGCAGCTTGTTCGCCGAGGGTTAAGACAGCGGTTTTCAACTTCGATGGGAAATACGTTGAAAGGGTAAACCTAAGAGAGGGCGTTGTTTGGAGCCACGAGATAAACGTGCACACGCAAGAGCTGGCTGAGGATTACCTCCGAATAGGTATAGTCAAGGCGCAGAAAGCTGAGAAGCCTGAGCCCTACAAGCAAGAGACTTCGAAGGATATTCTCGTAGTAGGTGGTGGAGTCGCTGGGTTAACTGCTGCGATAGAAATTACGAAACTCGGATACAAGGCGATAGTTGTTGAGAAGGAAGCGGAGCTTGGTGGCTTTGCAAGAAAACTCTACAAATCGCTTCCAACCTCGCCACCCTACACGAAGCTTGAGGAGCCAATAGTTGCGAAGCTGATCGACGAGACAAAGAAGTTGGGAATCCAGATCTTCACGTCCGCTGTTGTGGAATCGATCCGCGGACAGCCGGGGATTTTTGATGTAAAGCTGAACCAGAACGGAAACATCGTGGACTTGAGGGTTGGTGCAATCGTAGTTGCGACAGGCTGGAAGCCATACGACGCGACGAAGCTCGAGGAGTTTGGATACGGGAAGATAAAGAACGTTGTGACGAACGTAGAATTCGAAGCAATTGCAAGAGATATCGGGAAAAAGGACGTTGTTTTCATCCAGTGCGCTGGGCAAAGGAATGAGAAGCACTTGCCTTATTGTTCATCGGTTTGTTGCCTCGTAAGCCTTAAGCAAGCTAAGTACGTGACTTCAAAGGGAGGGAATGCGTTCATAGTCTACAAAGACATGCGAACTCCCGGGCTTTGGGAAGACTTCTACAAGGCGATGCAAGACGATCCTGGTGTATTTCTGACAAAAGGCGAGGTTAAGGCTGTGAGAGAAGACGGGAACAAAGTTGTTGTCGAAGTTACGAACACTTTGCTCGGGGAGGATCTCACAATTCAAGCGGATCTCGTAGTTCTTGCGACAGGCATGGAATCGACGATGAAGGGGCTTTACACGATAAAGGAAGAGTTCCCGGATGAGAAGACTGTGCCGTATAAGCACATCTACGAGCCGAGACTAATCAAAAGCGCTGAGGAGGTAGAGGAGATAAAGAAACTCGGGCACATACTGAACTTAGCATATCGCCAAGGTCCAGAACTGCCAACGCTCCGTTACGGATTTCCGGATTCGAACTACATCTGCTTCCCATACGAAAGCAGGAGACTCGGAATCTATGCTTGTGGTGCAGTAAGGGCGCCAATGGAAATTGCTGCTGCGATAGAGGATGCAAGAGGTGCTGCGCTGAAGGCGATTCAGGCTGTCGAGCTCGTCGCAGAGGGGAAGACAACGTTCCCGAGAACTGGAGACGTAGATTATCCGAACTTCTTCCTTCAGCGTTGCACGCAATGTAAGCGCTGCACTGAAGAGTGCCCATTCGGTGCACTCGACGAGGATGAAAGAGGAACGCCGATGCCAAACCCATTGCGATGCAGACGTTGCGGAATTTGCTTTGGTGCTTGTCCAGAGCGAATTATTAGCTTCAAGCAATACAGCGTAGATCAGATGTCGTCTGCAATCAAAGCCATTTATGTCCCAGATCCGAACTGGGACGAGACTGCGGCGGAGAAGTTCAGGATCGTTGCCTTTGTTTGCGAGAACGACGCTTTGCCAGCATTGGACATGGCTTCAATGAACGGAGTGAAATTGAATCCGTTGGTTCGCTTCATTCCAGTTCGATGCCTTGGTTCCGTGAACACTGTGTTCATCGCAGACGCACTTTCGAAGGGGATCGATGGAATTCTGCTCATGGGTTGCAAGTTTGGTCAAGACTACCAATGCCACTTCATCCGAGGCAGTGAGCTTGCGAACAGAAGAATGGAGAACGTGCAAGAAACGCTGCAAAGACTTATGCTTGAAAAAGAGCGTGTCAAGGTCATTGAGGTGTCGATTAACGACTGGGATAAGATCGCAGATATCGTTAACGGATTTGTTGAGGAGATCAAACAACTCGGAGCTAACCCCTATAAGGGATTCTGAGGTGGTCGCATGATCGATACGAGGTTTGCGAAAGAGATTATCCAAGCTGGTGGGACGAGTTTAAAAAAGTGCTACCAATGTGCAACTTGTGGTGTTGTCTGCCCACAAAGCCCGGATGAAAATCCGTTCCCGAGAAAGGAGATGATCTGGGCCCAGTGGGGAGCGAAGGAAAAATTGATGAGCGACGCGGACGTTTGGCTTTGCCATCAGTGCAATGACTGTAGTGACTATTGCCCAAGGGGAGCGAAACCAGGAGAAGTGCTTGCAGCGATTCGTGCAAAGGTTGTTGAGTATTATGCTTTTCCATCTTTTCTCGCAAAGATTTTGCAGAGACCAGCAGGAATTTTGCTTTACTTTGCAATTCCAATCTTCTTTACAGCGCTTTACTTTGCAATCTTTTCTCCGGAGATACCGGAAGGCGAGATTGTGCTTGGAAAATTCATTCCACACACCCACGTTGAGCTCGCAGGTTTTGCAGTTGGAGCTTGGGTTTTGTTTATTGCTGCAATTGCAGCGTATCGTTTCTGGACTGCGATAAATTCGCAGGTTTCGAAAGTTTACGAATTCGAAGTCAAGGAGGGTGGAGATATAAAGGTTGTTAAAGCCTCTGCGAGGTTCATTGAATACTTGTTCTGGTCGATAATTGACGTTCTGAAGCACTCGAAGTTCCAACAGTGCAACAAAGCAAAGTATCGCTTCTATGCACACTTTATGATTTTCTGGGGCTTCATAGTTCTCGGAGTTGCAACTCTTGGAGACATCGTGTATCTCTACGTTCTCGGCTACGAAGAGTTGGCGTTGCCAATAACCGATCCCGTGAAGATCTTGGGAAACATCGGAGCCTTGTTACTTCTTATTGGTAGCGTTTGGGCAATCGTTGCAAGGTTTAGCGACCAGAGAATTGGATACGGCACTTACTTCGACTGGCTATTCTTGGCTACGATCTTCGCAATCGGTCTAAGTGGTGTCGCAATCGAGATCCTGCGATACTCGGGAAGTGTTCTTGCTTACTACGCATACTTAGCTCATTTGATCCTTGTTTTCACATTGCTGGCTTATGCGCCGTACTCGAAGTTTGCGCACTTGCTCTACAGAACCCTCGCCTACGTTTGGGCTAAGAGCGTTGGTAGAGAAGTAAAATCCTAATTTTTTTATGGAGCTCTCGAAGCTTAGGGAGATTTTAAGGGAGAAGTATTATCCCATCGATGCCAAGAGTGGCGCACTTTTTTTGCTTTCCGTGCTTTTCGAAGAAGTCGGCGAACTCGCAGAGAGTGTTCGCAAGAAAGATCTAAGGGGAATTGAAGAGGAGCTTAGCGATGTTTTCTTCATGGTTTTAAGTCTTGCAAACTACTTCAACATCGACATAGAAGCGAAGCTCATCGAAAAATACGTCAAAAGTGACCCAAGTAAGAAGTGGGATTTGGAGCGATGATTGGAAAGCTTAGAACATACTTGGAATTCGTTAAAATTGAGCACACACTTTTTGCACTCCCATTCGCCTACACCGGCGCATTGGTTGCTGGGGGTTTCGATTTAAGGCTCGCAATCTTAATCTTTACAGCTTTCACAGGACTTAGGACTTTCGCAATGGCTCTCAACAGGATCATCGACAGAGAAATCGATGCCTTAAATCCGAGGACTGCAAAACGCCATTTGCCATCGGGAAAGATGAGTCTGAGAGAAGCTTATTTGGTCGCTCTTGTGGGTTTTGCGGTTTATGAAATCTCTGCGTTTCTGATCAACATGACCGCACTTATTTTCTCCCCAATTCCAGCGATCGTCGCTTGCGTTTACCCGTATCTCAAGAGGTTCACTTGTTTGTCGCACTACTTTCTTGGGCTAAACTTAGCCTTCGCACCCCTAGGTGGTTGGATTGCGGTAAGAGACTCAATTGACTTCAGCTTTGAAATGTTCGCGTTTTCAATCGCCGTAATTTTCTGGGTTGCCGGTTTCGACATAATATATGCGCTGCAGGACATCGAGTTCGATAGAAAATTTGGGCTCCACTCCGTTGGTGCACATTTTGGCGAAAGGTTTGCGAAAATGCTTTCGAGGACGAATCACGTGGTCTTTATCGTTCTCCTAATACCAGCCCTCAGAGAGATTTTTCCCCTTCTACTCATAGCCTTCCTGCTTTTTCTTGAGCATTACATCGTCAAAGACGATTACAATGAGCAGAGGATACAGATGTCTTTCTTCTACATCAACGCAATCATCAGCGCAACGGTTTTGACTTCTTTCATTGCTGTTTTCATTCAGAAGTTGTAGGGTGGAAAAAGAACACCCTCTTCGGTGATTATAGCGCTTACGAGACTTAGAGGTGTGAAATCGAATGCTGGATTGTAAACTCTAACGTTCTCTGGAGCTAAGAGCTTTTTCCCGCAGATGATAAGCTCTTCTCTTCCCCTCTCTTCTATGATCACATCGCTGGACGTTTTGCTGAGGTCAAACGTCGTTTTCGGTGCAGCGACGTAGAATGGAATTCCATGGAAATTCGCCGTGATTGCAACTGTGTACGTTCCGATCTTGTTGAAAACCCCGTCCCTAACTATTCTATCCGCACCAACGATTACCTTGTTCACAAGCTTCTTTCTCATAACTATCCCAACCGCAGAATCTGTTATCAGCGTTACATCTATCCCATCCTTCAGCAGTTCGTAGCAAGTCAATCGCGATCCCTGATTCAAGGGTCTCGTCTCACATGCAAAGACCTTGATCCTTTTTCCCTCCTCAATCGCAGACCTTACAACTCCCAAAGCTGTTCCCCAGTCAACCGTTGCAAACCTTCCGGTGTTGCAGTAAGTTAAAACGACGTCTCCGTCGTTTAAAAGCTTTGCTCCATGTTTTCCGAGCTTTTTGTTCCTTTCAACGTCTTCATTCGCAACCTTCTCCGCTTCCTCAATTGCAAGCCTTCGGATTTCTTCGATTGTTTCGCCAGTGATCGCCTTCTTAAGAACCCTTTCAACCCCCACTGCAAGGTTAACTGCGGTAGGTCTTGCTGTTGCGATTTCTTTGGCTTTGAGGGCTAAATAGTTCTTCATTTCGTCGACACTTTTGAAATCTTTCTCAAAGCAAGCCAGTGCAACTCCATAAGCTCCAGCAGCTTCAAGTGCTGAAGCTCCGCGAATTGCAAGCTTTTTTATCGAATCTATTAGCTCCGTAACCGTTGTGCAAAAGATCAGCTCTTCTTTTTCGGGCAGCTTGGTTTGATCGATTAGCCATACTCCATCTTTCCAGAAGATCGTTCGCATGAGGAAACTGATTCTGGGTTTATATTTTGTTTTCTCTAACAAAAACCCCGTCTCCTAAATTTGGATTTCACTTTCGAAGTACGCATTTTTGAGCAAAACTTTTAAATATTTGGAAAAGATAATGAGGTTAAATTTGCTGAGGTGTGTTATGAAGATCCTCATAGTTGAAGATGATGAAAGTATGATCGAACTGCTGACCAAGGTTTTATCTCCTCGATATCAAGTGGCAGTTGCGAAAGACGGAAAAGAGGGAGTTGAGAAGTTCGTCGTAGAGAAACCAGACCTCGTGTTGATGGACATAGAGCTACCGAAGATAAACGGTGTGAACGCTACAAGAGAGATAAAAAGAATAGATCCAAACGCAAAGATAATTGCAGTAACTGCCTATGCTGTGCAGAGGGGAGATGAAATGATAAGCGAAGGAGCGATAGAGGTAATAAGTAAGCCCTTCAGAATAAGACATCTGCTTGAAAGAGTCGAAAAAGCGCTTGCTCACTAATCAACGATTCCAACGCACATTTTTTCGAACTTCGGATGCGAAACGAGCTCTGAAGCTTTTCCGCAAAACGCAACTCTACCGCTTACAAGGAGGTAGGCATTATCGCTTATTTCAAGCGCTCTCTTTACGTTCTGCTCTACGAGCAAGATCGTGATTTTCATTTCGTCTCTCAACTTCTGGATCCTTTCAAATATCTTTTCAGCGAACTTCGGCGAAAGCTGTGCAGTTGGTTCGTCGAGGAGCAAGATCTTTGCATCCTTCACAAGCGCACAAGCCATTGCAAGCATCTGCCTCTCTCCACCGCTCAAAGTTCCAGCCTTTCTTCGAACGTAATCCTTTAGTTCCGGGAATAATTCGAGTGCATGGGATATTCTCTCCCTTCTCTCCAACTCCTCAAGCCAGTATCCTGCGATCTTTAGGTTCTCTTCGACTGTGAGATTTGCGAAGACGTTCTCGACTTGGGGAAGATACGAAAGCCCAAGCTTCACTTTCTCGTGTGGAGGCACTTTTGTGATGTTTTTGCCATTCAAGTATACGTTTCCCGAGTGGATCGTCGCTATTCCAAATATCGATTTCAAAAGCGTTGACTTGCCACTGCCGTTTGGTCCAATAACCGCAGTAATTCCCTTTTCTACAGTCAAGTCCACGTCAAACAAGATTTGGAGTTGCCTGTAACCTGCGTTAAGCTTCTCTGTCCTGAGCACCCAAATACACCTCTACAACCTTCGGATCTCGGATAACGCGCTCAGCGTCACCCTCGGCGATCACCATACCATTTGCCATCACATACGCGTAGTCGACGAACTTCAACACAATGTCAAGGCGGTGTTCTACGATTAAAAAGCTAACGTCCTTTTTCATATCTGAGAAACTTTTTAACATGGATTCCGCTAGCACTGGATTCACACCTGCGATTGGTTCATCCATCACTAAGAGCTTTGCACCCTTCATCATCGCTCTTGCGGTTTCAAGGAGTTTCAACTGTCCACCGCTCAACTCCTGCGCTTTTCTGTCCCATAAATGGTCGAGTTTGAGGAATTCAAGTATCTTGAACGCTCTCTCTACGAGCTCTTCTTCTTTTTTCACCCACTTTCCAGTTATGGACTCGAACGCGCTGTCTCCATGTCCGAAGGGTGCGATTAAGACGTTTTCGAGAACTGTTAGCTTTTTCAGTGCCTTTGGGATCTGAAAAGTTCTCACTACCCCAAGTTTGCTTATCTCAAATGGGCTCTTGTTCGTGATGTCATTTCCTTCGAAGAAAACTCTCCCCTCGTCTGCTTTGTAGAAGCCAGAGATCACGTTTATCAGTGTGGTTTTTCCGCTTCCATTTGGGCCGATGATAAGAGTTATGCTACCTTTTTCGACTGCGACATTCGCGCGATAGAGCGCTTTTACACCATCAAAAAATTTGGAAAGATCTTTGGTTTCGAGAATTACCGAACTTTTTCTTGCCATGTTATCTTGTTCGAAACCGAATCCCAGATTCCTGCAGTTTTCCACGAGCAGTCTTTTATGTAGTATAGCGCAAAGTCTCCGCTTGCTCTGTCGTTCCACTCGTTGAGCTTTATGTATCCGCTTACAGTTTCAACACCATACTCACCCTTGCTGTATTTCTCGGTAACGACTGGGATCTTTGTAGCCATTGCATCCGCATCGTATTTACCCTTTTCTTTGACAACTTCCACGTAACTCAAGACTAAAACCCACGCGGCATCGTAGGCGTTCATCGCATACTGATAAGGAGCCTTTCCGTAGCCCTTGGCTTTGTATTTCTCTTCAAGTTGACTGTAAGCTTTTCCTTTTGATTCGAACAACGTGCTCACAACTTTTACTTTGTTCGATTTATCACAGACCTCGAGTAGTTTTGCACTTGTTGCAGTGCCATCGCAACCGAGCCAAATGACTTCGAGGGCTTTGCTACCGCTCTTTGTTTGTGCAAGCATCGTTGCCAATTCCTCATAGCTGAAGGCAATTACTGCGATCTCGTTCGGTGAGAACTGCTTCGTGAGCTCGTCGATCGACTCTTCTATTTTTGCGATGTAAGGTGAGAAATCCGTTGGAGGTGGATCGGGATACTCGATGGACGCTTTAACCACTATACCCTCCTTCTCGAGCTTTGGCTTTATTACATCGTTAAGTCCTTTACCCCACGCGTTACCTATGTGTGTTATAACGACTGCCTTAATTCCGAAGTCTTTGAGCTCCGCAACTATTGCGTCTGTTTGCAAATCGTCGAGGGCGACAAATCTAAAGATGAATTTCTTCTCCTCAGGTTTCGTGACACCTAAAAGCTTCGGTAGTGCGGTTGAGGATGGCGAGATTATTATTATCTTGTTCGCAGTCACAAAATCCTTCACATTTCTAACTTCTCCGCTCCCCATTGGACCGACGATCAAGTTAATTCCCTTTGCGTAGAGGCTTTGAACTTTTTCGAGTGTAATTTTCGGATCGACTTTCGTATCTTCAACGTAGAACTTCACAGTGTATGGCAGCCCCTTTGTTTTGAGATAGTTGTTCAAATCCTCTTCTGCGAGCGTTAGAGTGTTCTTTATGTCTGTACCATACGTTGTGAGTGGTCCCGAAAGATCTACGAGCACCCCTATTTTTATCTCTGTCGTTTTAGTTGTCTCTGGCTGAGCGCATCCGCTTAGGAAGACAATTGCTAACAATACTACAATCCAAAGTTTCGCTATTTTCATGCTTTGAAAAACATTCTTAAAATTTTTAAAGCTTACCCTTTTTCATGCTTTATGCTTCTCGAGGGCGCCATAGTGTATTCGAACTTACTCGCACTGCTGAGCCTTGGACTCACTCTGACATATATCACAACATCAGTTCCAAACTTTGCCCATGGCTCCATTGCGGTTATGGGCTCATACTTGGCTTTATCTCTCTATTACTTCCTCGGAATTCATCCCTATTTCTCTTTACCGATCGTTTTTGCTCTTTGCGGTATTCTTGGGATCGCATGTTACCTTGTAATCCTTAAGCCTCTCATCGAAAGGGGTGCAAGCATCGTTGTTTTGATGATCGCAACACTCGCTCTCGATCTGATCTTGTTTGGGTTTATTGGGATGATCTCGGATTCTATAGGAACAATTGCGAAAAAGTTCATATTCACGACCTACGATTTCGAGATTCAAGGAATTTCAGGAGCTTTTTTTGTGTCATCTGCAGTTGTTCTCTTCACATTGGCATCTCTTTGGTTCTTGCTTTTTAAGACAAAGTTCGGCATAGCGCTCCGCGCTTCGATGGAAAATCCGACGCTTGCAGAGACGATGGGGATAAACGTTGAAAAGACAAGGATATTTTCTTGGTTCATATCTTGCGCTCTTGCTGGAATTGCGGGGGCGCTACTACCCTTCAAGCAGGAAATAGTTCCGTTGACTGGTAGCCTGATCATTGTCTCGATTTTTTCAGCCTCAATTCTCGGCGGAATTGCGAGCATTGTTGGAGCGCTGGTTGGTGGTTACTTGATTGGTATTTCTGAGAGCTTGGTTACCTATGCTTTGTCGTTTGTTTTCGGAACCGAAGTTCTACTCTACAGCAAAGTTGTTTCATTATCTGCGCTGATAATAGCGCTTTTGGTAGCTCCCAACGGAATAGTGGAGGGACTGAGGAAATGGAGCAAATCCTTCTCAACGTGATCTTTTGGTTTGGTATATATGCGATCGTAAGCATAAGCTTGAACTTAGAATACGGGTTGGCGGGAATTCCGAACTTCGGTAGAGCGCTTGCAGTTCTTTTCGGCGCCTTCACAGTTGGTGGCATCGTCAACAGGATTTTCATAGCCTACTACGGAATTCAAGGGGAGCTGATCGAAAGTTCTGCAGAGCTTAAAACTATACTGAACCAGAAAATAGCAGAAGATCCGATTTTTGGAATCCTACTGCTCCTCCTTTATTTAACCACCGCCGCAATTGTCTGCGGAGCCATTGGAGCGATTGTAATTCTCCCGAGTGCGAGACTCTCGAGAGATTATCTTGCGATAACTCTGCTGGCAATAAGCGAAGTCTCCTTCATGGTCTTCAACTACAGCACATCGCTCAGCGGAGGTTACTATGGCATATCATTACCAGATGTGTTCGCCTTCTATGCAGGCAATAGACAGCTGCTCTTTGCACTACTCTCGCTTGCAATTCTTGTCTGCATTCTCATTTTAGCAGAGCGCATATCAAATTCTCCTTTTGGAAGACTTCTGCGGGCGATGAGGGAAGATGAGGATGTTGTGAAGGCATACGGCAGAAACTTGATGGTTTTAAGGGTGAAGATTTCAGCTATCTCTTCCGCAATCGCAGGGATTGCTGGAGCAATCTTCTCGCTTTTTACAGCCAACTTCATAGCTTCAAACTTCACAAGGGTAGAGTGGACTTTTTATCCTTTCCTAATGGTTCTCCTTGGTGGTGCGGGGAACAACAAAGGCGTTCTTTTGGGAACCTTGGTTTTCGTTACCGTCCGCCAACTTTTGACGGTTTACAAGTATGAGATCGTAGAAACGCTGAAAATACCGTTCGAAACCGTTTGGATGGAATACATAGCCTTCGGACTTGTGATGTTCTTGGTTTTGGTTTACAGACCAGAAGGACTTCTCAAAGAAAGCCCGGTGCTCAAGGTTGCGAGGAGACTCCGAAGCTCGGAGTCGAGCAGGTAGTTGTGTCTGCAATCACCTATTTGCACCTTCTTGAACTCTCCCAGTTTCCCGGAAGTTATCACTGCTCTATATTCGTTGCTCCTTGCGAGCATCCATCTTCTTCCCTGAGTCGTTACAAGAACTTCCATCTTTTTTCCAAGATACCTTCGATTGTTCTCGAGTCCGATCTTGACGCAGAGCTCCGTAAGCTTTCTCGATCTCTCCTTCACAATCCATCCCGGGATTTGTTTAAGCTTTGAAGCTAAGGTCCCCTCACGCCTTGAGAACCTCGTGATGTTGACAATGTCTGGGCGGATGGACTTGATGAGCTCATAACTTTTCCAGAACGACTCTTCGCTTTCTGTTGGGTAACCGACGATTATGTCGGTGGAGAGCATTATGTCGAACCTTTTTCTGAACTCCTCGACAACTTCAACGAAATCTTCGACTCTGTGACCACGTCTCATGTTCTCCAATACTTTGTTATCACCACTCTGCACGGGAAGGTGTAAGAACTTGTAGATCTTCTCGCTCTCGTATGCGTTTAGCAAATCAGGGAGCATCGCTTTTGCGAACTGTGGGTTCATCATCCCAACTCTAACTCTGAACTCCCCATCAATTTTGCAGATCTTCTCCAAAAGCTCTGGAAGCATGAGCTTACCTTTGTCAAGTCCATAGCAACCAGTGTCTTGCGAAGTGATCTGGATTTCCTTAAATCCTTGCTTTACAGCATTTTCAACTTCTTTTACAATGTTCTCGAGAGAAAAACTTCTAAGCTTCCCCCTTGCGAATTTGGTTGCACAAAAATTGCAATGACCCATACAACCTTCTGAAATCGAAACTATGGCGATAACGTTTTCCCTTAACCTAAACTTCGGAAAACAGGTCTTGTCAACGTTTTTCCACTCGAGAAATCTCGCACCACCGTTAAAGGCAAGCCTAACAGCCTCAACAATCTTTTCGAGATTATCGGGAGCGATTGCAGAATCTGCAAGGCTTAAAGCCTCTTTTGAAATCCTTGACAAACAACCTGCGAGCACTACTTTTTTTCCAGCGCTCTTCAGCTCCTGGATTCGGCGAATTATTTTCCTCTCCGTAAACTCTATGACCCCGCAGGAGTTTATGACAACAACCTCCGCATCCTCAACGTTTGAGAGTTCAAAGTGCTCCGACAGAAAAGCCCTCATAATGTCGCTGTCCGATTGGTTCATAGTGCAACCGTAGGTTTCGATCGCAATCTTCACCGGGCAAAGTAGCTGTTGCTTCTAATAAAAATTTGTTTTGCAAACAAACCCGGCTAGAATAACAAAACTTTATAAGAAAACGGTGAAAAGTATTAATAAAAATATATTTGACAAGCTTTATAAACAAGAAAACACCAGCGATTCCATGCATCAGAAATACGTCGTCCTGATCGCTACTACTATCTCCTCTTTCTTAACCCCCTTCATGGCTTCTGCGGTAAACGTTGCGGTCCCCATGATCGAGAAAGAATTCGCACTCGACGCAATTTCTCTTGCTTGGATCTCCACAGCGTTCTTGCTATCCACTGCAATGTTCCTGATCCCAATGGGTAAGCTCGGGGATATTGGGGGTAGGAGAAGACTATTCATAATTGGAGTTTCTGTCTTTGCAGTCTCGGCATTTTTTTGCTCGATCTCACTATTTGGACTTATGCTTATCTTTTTCAGGTTTATTCAAGGAATCGGCTCTGCGATGATTGCAGGAACAGCTATTGCAATGGTTACTTCTGCTTTTCCCCCGCAGGAGAGGGGAAAAGTGCTTGGAATCAACACATCTGCGGTTTACGTTGGCTTGTCCTCGGGACCCTTTTTTGGTGGACTGATAACGCAATTCCTAGGATGGAGAGCGGTTTTTGCGCTTCCAATCCTCTTGGCCTTGATCCCAATCTACCTTGCTTCGAGAGTTAGAGAGGAAAAAGTCGAAGTAAAAGACTCTTTTGACTTTAAGGGAGCAATTCTCTTTTCCTTAGCTCTTTTCCTGTTGATATACGGGTTCTCAAATCTTCCAAATCCATTGGGATTTGTGCTGGTCTTCTTCGGTGTTGCAATGCTGACTCTTTTTGTCTTTGTCGAGACAAAAACTGCGCAACCAATGCTCAACGTTGGTCTATTCAGAAGAAACGTTGTTTTTGCAATGTCAAATCTTGCAGCGTTGCTGAATTACTCGGCAACGTTTGCAGTCGCGTTCTTGCTAAGCCTCTACCTGCAGATCGTTAAGGGACTGAGCCCGCAAGACGCTGGAATTATATTGCTCGCCCAGCCAGTTGTTATGGCAATTCTTTCACCGATCTCTGGTTGGCTCTCAGACAGAGTTGAGCCAAGAATTGTCGCTTCACTAGGTATGGCTATAACAGCGCTCTCTCTCTTCTTGTTCTCCTCGCTTGACTTTGAAACGCCGATCGCCATTGTAATTGTTTACTTGCTCCTCATAGGCTTTGGTTTTGGTTTGTTCAGCTCGCCGAATACGAACGCAGTTATGAGCTCGGTGGAGAAGAAATTTTACGGAATCGCTTCAGCTACACTCGCAACGATGCGAGTCGTCGGGCAGGCTTTGAGCATGGGTATTGTTACCTTGATCTTCGCAATAACCATAGGAAGCGCAATGGTCAGCGAATCGATTCCGGAGTTCATGGGTTCGATGAAAGTAGCTTTCGTTATTTCAGCAGTGTTATGCACCTTTGGTGTTTTTGCATCTCTTGCAAGGGGGAGAATTCATTGAGTGGTGGGCGCGCCTCAGGTCGATCCGCTGTTTCCGCAAAGGCCAAGCAACGAATCCCTCCTCCCCGTTCCCCTGAAAGCACCGGACGTCCGAGGTAGGCTTGCTCCCTTCCGGGCCTCAGCCGGTGCCCTCGGCAAATACCACGAACCCTTCCTCCGAAGGATTCGAGGTAACCGCCGGTCCTTCAGGACGAGGACTCTACGAGACTCGTTGCTTAGCTTCTACGGACATGCGGACCTTCCATCGGCTTCGGCCCCCGCATATCGACGGTTTCGGGTTACAGGGGACGCCGAGCCCCCCGGCCTAGCCCACCAAAATAATTTGTTCTTCAACTTGATAAGCTTTTCCCCCGTTAAAAGAAGTCGAATATACTATCGAAAGCTTTTTTTGCACTTGGCTAAATGTTTTTTGCCGATGATGACTGATGGGCGATCTGAGCGGTGATGATAGGGAGAGTCTGAGGCATGTCAATGGTCGATTTTACACCAAAGCTGAGAGATCTCGTTAACGAGATGCTCAAAGATTTGCAGGAGATAAGGGTTCACTGCGATCGTTGTCTTGCGACGCAGAGGTATCGAGGAAACGTGGTTCTAATGCTCGTGGATGCGAGCTTTACATCGATTGGGCTAAACTACTTCAAGTCAATAGTCCCCAAGATCTTCGAATTTCGAAATAGATTCGCCATGAACTCGTTAAAAGAGCTTGCAAACGCAAAAATTGAAGATCTAACTGTAGTTTGGCGAAATCGTCGCTCGTGGAATGTTGCAGTAGAAAGTGCGAGGTATTTAACGAAGCTCGGCGATAACGATAGAGAGGCTTTGAGGCTCTGGGCTAGAAATTCTCGGCTCGATAACTGGGAAAAAGATCCAATTGGGAGCATCAAGGGGGTTGGACTCATTACTTACCAGTATCTCCGGATGATGGGCGGAATCGATACTGTTATGCCGGACAAGATAGTGAAAAGAGTCCTTTCAGAGCTTTTCAGCGAAGCGGGGATTGAGACGCCGAAGAACGACATAGAGTTCATAAAGCTTGTGGAAGAGGTTGCAAAATACTGCAACTGCAGAGCAATCGAACTTTGCTGGGCACCGTGGCTTTTGCAATACGAAGACGAGGAGAGGAGAAGGTACTTGCAGATGTTATACGAGCTTTAACTATGCACGCTTCCCTTGTGAACTTTCTCACACAGCTCTCCATTGCGTCGTCTCTTCTCTTTATCCCACTGTTTGCGAAGGAGCTTGGAGCTTCCGACGTCGAGATTGGACTAATTTCATCTGCTTACAGTTTCGCGATCTTTTTCTCTTCCAGCCTCTTTGGGAGAATCTCGGATTTTTTCAACAGAAAGGCGATCATCTCTTTTGGTTTGCTTCTTTCCGCAATCTTCTTCTTTACCCAGTGCTTGGCAAGGGATGCAATTCAGCTTCTGGCTGTGAGAACGTTACTTGGTTTCTCTCTTGGTATTTTTCCATCTGCGCTGATAAGCTACGCATACACTGCCAACAAGAAAGTTGGGTATTTTTCGGCTTTTGGTAGCCTTGGATGGGCGGTAGGACAGCTCGTCGCTGGAATCGTTGTCGTATATTGTGGGATCTTTACACTCGGGGCCTTGTTAACCTTTATCGCTTTCCTCATCATCTTACGGGAAAGAATTCCATACGAAAGAATCTCTAAGGAAAGGAGCTCGCTGAAGATAATAAAGGACAACTTTTCCATATACTTCGCATTTTTCATACGCCACGTTGGTGCAAGTGCTGTGTGGCTAATCTTTCCGATCTACCTTTCAAACCTTGGAATCTCGAAGTTTTGGATAGGGGTGATTTACTTCACGAATTCTTTCCTCCAGTTTTTAATGATGCAGAAGGTCGAGGTTCTCAGTAGTAGAACGCTTATGGCGATTGGATCAATATTCTCAGGGATTACCTTCTACCTCTACTCGATCTCATCACAGACTTGGCAGTTCTTAGTTGCGCAGATTTTCATAGCTTTAGGATGGAGCTCGCTTTACGTTGGAGCCCTCAAAGCTGTTTTGGATGAGAACTTGGAGAGAAGTAGCGTTGCTGGTTTTCTAAATTCGACGATTTACCTTTCAACGATCGTAGGCTCTTTGATCGGAGGATTAATAGCAGAAGAGCTCGGATACATTTACTGCCTATACTTCGGGGCATTCTTGAGTTTTCTATCAGCCTTTTTTATAGAGAAAAAAAGGATCAAGCAGGTTTGACGCTCACCGAATACTTAACTCCATCCACAACGACTTCGAAGTTTCCAGAGACCTTTGAACTTGGAGGAAACGCCTCCTCTTTTGTCTGCTTCAGGAGGAACTGCAGTCCAGTTTGTGGGAATAGTGCGTAGATCAAGACGTTCTCGTCACTCGCTTCGATTCCCTTCTCTTCAAGTTCTTTCTTTCTCTTTTCAAACTCTGGCTCGAGCAGATCTGCTGGACGACAATCTATTGGCTTCTCGTCACCAAGTATCTTCTTCACGATCTCTTCCCTTATCGGGGCTGGAGTCCTACCATACATACCCTTTACGAGATCTTTTGACTCCTTCGTCACAACCTTATACCTTTCGCCCATCAGAACGTTCACAACTGCTTGAACCCCCACAATCTGACTCGTCGGAGTCACTAAGGGCAGGTGGCCAAAGTCCTCTTTAACTCTCGGCACTTCTTTGAGCACATCAGCGAGCTTGTGCATTGCATCCTGTTCCTTGAGCTGGGAGATCATGTTCGAGAACATTCCACCCGGGATCTGGTAAACGAGAACGTTCGTGTCTGGGATCGTGGAAATCGGATCCAAATATCCAGCGTATTTTTCTCGGATATTCATAAAGTAGTCTCTCACTTCGAGAAGAACGTCCAATTTAACCCCAGTTTGGTATCCAAGCTCCTCAAGCGCGTAGACCATGGTTTCCGTTGGTGGATGCGAGGTTCCTATTGCAAGCGGGGACATGCAGGTGTCTATCATTTCTGCACCTGCTTCGACTGCTTTGAGCAAAGCCATTGAAGCCATTCCGGATGTGTAGTGTGAGTGAACGTTTATTGGCAGATTTACCTCTTTCCTTAGAGCTTTCACGAGCTCGTAGGAGACCTTAGGAGATAGCAACCCAGCCATGTCTTTTATGCAAATCGAATCCACTTCAAGTTCCGCAAGCTCCTTTGCGGTTTCAACGAATTTCTCAATCGTGTGAACAGGAGATATAGTGTAGCAAATGGCTCCCTGCACGTGATATGCTCCGTACTTTTTCGCAAACTTTATTGAACTCATTAGGTTGCGAACGTCGTTCAGGGCGTCAAAAATTCTGAAAAAATCGAGCCCACATTCAATTGTTTTTTTCACGAACTTCTCCACTATGTCATCGGGATAATGTCTATAGCCAACCAAGTTTTGACCTCGCAGAAGCATTTGAAGCAACGTGTTCTTAACTCTCTTCCTTATTTCCCTTAGCCTTTCCCATGGATTCTCGTTCAGGAATCTGTGGCACACGTCGAAAGTTGCCCCGCCCCATACCTCGAAAGAATAAATACCAGCGGCGTCGAATTTTTCTAAGATCGGAAGAATATCTCGAGTCCGCATTCGTGTTGCGAGCAAGGATTGGTGTCCATCTCTCATCGTGAGGTCTATTATCCTTACTTTCATCATAAATACGATTCAATACGATGTTTATAAATTTTTCTATTAAATTTTAATAATTAACAAGTTGGATACGTATCTTGGCAGTTTTGCAAAAGCCGGGGAAATTTTATCTGTTGAGAAAAGACTAAATAGCATGGACGAGCTTGAGGAGATACGAAAGAAAAAACTGAAGGAGTTGATGAGAATGGCGAGCGCGAAGGATGCAAAGCCGGTAAAGCTCGATCAGCAGAACTTTGAGTCTTTTTTAAAGCAAAACGAGAACGCAGTAGTTGATTTCTGGGCGGAGTGGTGTATGCCGTGCAGGTACGTTTCGCCGATAATAGACGAGCTCTCGAAAGAGTTCGCTGGGAAGGTTGCGTTCGGAAAAGTAAACGTTGACGAAAATCAGGGCATTGCTGTAAAATACGGTATTTCTGCGATACCAACGCTCATATTCTTCAAAAAAGGTAAGCCAATTGACCAAATCGTTGGTGCGATGCCAAAGAAGGAGATAAAGAGTTGGATCGAAAGCAACGTTGGAAAAGATTTATAGATCCAGCTTCAAGGGTAGAGCATGGAAATAACCTGCAAGATCTGCAACAAAAAAATTGCGGTCGATGAAAAATTTGCGATACAGGAGTGTGGATGCGGAGCTTACTACAGAATGAGCAGGGACTTCAGCAGTAGATGGGTATTTGCTGGCTTTGGTAAGGCGACGAAGGAGAAGACGAAAGAGGAACTCGAAACAAAGGAGGAGAAGGAGAAATACCAGGTTCAAAAGCTGAGGAAGAAGAAGAGTTGAAGCGATATCTTAAAATACCGTAACCGAAGAGGCTTTATTCCGTAGGAGGCGAAAGCCGAAGCACTACGGGAGGCTGATTTATGCTCGCAAGAAAGGAAGATCTTGTGAAGGCGATAACGGAAGCGGTGTCGAAAGCTAAGGAGAGGAAATTCACAGAAACTGTGGAAATAGCAGTGAATCTGAGAAACGTTGACATGAAAAAGCCAGAAAACAGAATAGACTCCATAGTTCTCTTACCCCACGGCATTGGAAAACCGAGAAAGGTTGGCGTATTTGCAAGGGGGGAAACGCTTTTGAAAGCCAGAGATGCGAAGGCGGACGTAGTTTTATCGCCAGAGGACATAGATCAACTCTCTAAGGACAAAAGAAAAGCGAGGAAAATAGCGAACAGCATAGACTTCTTTATAGCAGAAGCTCCCTTGATGCCCGAGATCGGTAAAAAGCTGGGTCCAATTCTTGGACCGAGGGGTAAAGTTCCACAACCAATTCCCCCGCTCTCAGATCCGAAGCCTGTGATCGATAGGCTCAGGAATTCGGTGAGGATAAGAACGAGAGACAAAACAACTTTCCATGCTCCGATAGGTTCAAGGAAGATGAGTCCTGAGGCAATTGCAGAGAATGCGCTTGAAATTCTGAAGATCGTTGAAAACAAATATGAAAATCCATCGCTCGTGCTTAAGTCGGTTTTCGTTAAAACTACGATGGGTCCTGCGGTTAGGGTGGTATAATGGCTGCAGTTAAGGGAGCGCCACCAAAGTGGAAAGTCGAAGAGGTTGAAAGAATAAGGAGCTTGGTCTCTTCTTACAGAGTTCTCGCTCTCGTAAGTTTCCAAAAAGTTCCCGCATGGCTTATGCAGAAAATAAAAAGAGATCTTAAGGGAAAGGGAGAAATGAGGGTCGTCAAGAATACTCTACTCTCAATAGCCCTCGACTCGGTTGGAAAAGGTTACGAAAAGCTTAAAGAGTTTGCTAAGGGACAAGTTGCAATCGTCGTATCTAATGAGAACCCGTTCAAGTTATACAAGAGAATCGAGAGTATGAAAATCGACGCTCCGCTGAAACCAAACCAAATTTCTCCCATAGACGTTGTTGTAAACGAAGGTCCAACGTCGTTACCTCCAGGACCAGCAGTTGCGGAACTTCAGATGGCTGGAATTCCTGCGGCGGTTGAGAAAGGGAAGGTTGTGATTAAATCGAAGGCAACTGTTGTGAAGGCCGGAGACGTCGTAAAGCCTGAGGTTGCAAAGGCTCTCGAGAAACTTGGCATAAAACCACTAAAAATTGGGCTTGAAACGCTTGCAATTTACGACGGAGTCATTCTAACGCCTGATTTACTCAAGATCGATGAGGAGGCGATAGTAAAGGACTTCGAGAGGGCATATAGCATCGCTTTAAACCTTGCGGTTAACTGTGGTTACATAACCAAAGAGACCGTGGAGATCTTGATACTGAAAGCATACACAAATGCAAGGGCTCTTGCAATAGATGCTGGTATAATGGCGAAGGAAGTTATGCCAGATCTGATCGCAAAGGCTCACACGCAAATGCTCTCGATTGCATCTCTCCTCCCGCCTGAGGCTCTCGATGACGAGCTCAGATCTCAACTATCTTTGAAAGTTGAAAAAACTCCAAAAGAGGAGAGAAAGGAGGAAAAGAAGGAGGAAGAGAAGAAAGAAGAAGAGGAGAAAAAGGAGGAGGAAGCGATAGAAGGTTTAGCTTCGTTGTTTGGTTAAAAGGAGGTGTTGAGGATGGAGTATGTTTATGCGGCGTTGTTGTTGCACTCTGCTGGAAAGGAAATCACGGAGGAGAACGTGAAAGCAGTTTTGAGTGCAGCGGGGATTGCAGTGAACGAAGCGAGAGTAAAGGCTTTGGTTTCAGCTCTCGAAGGTATCAACATAAGCGAAATCTTACAGAAGAGCACTGCGATGCCTGTCGTTGCACAACCAGCTGGCGCACCAAAGGCAGAGGAGAAGAAGGAAGAGAAGAAAGAGGAAGAAAAGAAGAAGAAAGAAGAAGAGGAGAAGAAGGAGGAAGAGGCAATAGAGGGATTAGCGTCGCTTTTCGGCTAAAATCATTTTTGCAACATCCATTTTTAGGAGCGAGATTTTTTAAATCTTGGATAGAAAGGCACATATATTTTGCACTCAACAGACATTGAGATGCGACAGAGGTTCGTTCTTGACACGACTGCGATCACAGATTCTGCGTTAAGGGAGAAAGAGCACTACACTTCAATCTGTGAATCTGCGAACGAGATACTCGATTTGATAGCGCTTGCAAGGTTAAAGCTCGAGATAAGCTGTTACATTCCTTACCCATCAGTTTACTCGGAGCTTGTGAGTTTCCTTAGAAGGAACGAGTGCAACGAAAATACTTTCATAAAGCTCGACACTTGGCTAGTGAAGAAAACACCAAGCAGATATGAAGTTAAGATCCCTGCAGCGATATTTTATGAGTACATAATATCGGTCAGGCAGAAGATAAATCGGGGAAGGAGGCTTGCGGAAGATTACATCCTCGAAGCATCTGCGATAGGAAAATCTTCAGAGAAGCTCGAGGAAGACACTGCGAATTTGATTTCGAAATTCAGAGACAAATTCCGCACTGTAATGAGACAAGGTCTTCTCGACAGCGCTCCAGATCTCGACGTGCTATTGCTTGCAAAGGAGCTTGAGGCAGGGGTTGTTAGCAGTGATATCGGCATAAAGAAGTGGAGTGAAAAGCTGGGGCTTAGGTTTGTCGAAGCCTCGAAGTTCCCAAGAATGCTCAAAGAATACCTTGTTCTCGTTGGTGTCAAGGAAAAGGATGTTTTACAAGTCGGAGATTTTGGGGAAGGGAAGGAATAATAAAAATAGAAAAGGATAAAAACTACCCCATTCACTTTCCTCGGGTGGTAAAATGTTGAGCGTGAACGAGATAGCCCTCGAAATTGTTGAAACGATGCTTGACTATGAGGAGGAGCTTAGAATCCAATCGAAGAAGCTTGAGAACGATGCAACTGTTGTTGATTGCGGAGTAAACGTGCCTGGTAGCTACGAAGCGGGAATTCTTTACACGCAGGTTTGTATGGGAGGTCTTGCGGATGTAAACATAGTTGTAGACACCATAAGAGATGTGCCATTTGCCTTTATAACTGAATACACAGACCATCCAGCAATCGCTTGTCTCGGAAGCCAGAAAGCTGGTTGGGCGGTAAAGGTTGAGAAATACTTCGCAATGGGGAGTGGACCTGCGAGGGCTTTGGCTTTGAAACCAAAGAAAACTTACGAAAAGATCGGTTACGAAGACGACGCAGACGTCGCCGTTATAGCGTTGGAGTCCAACAAGTTGCCTGATGAGAAAGTCATAGAGTACATTGCGAAGGAATGCGAAGTGGATGCGGAAGACGTTTACGCACTCGTCGCTCCAACTGCGTCGATCGTTGGAAGTGTTCAAATTTCAGGAAGAATTGTGGAGACCGCAATCTACAAGATGAGCGAAATTGGTTATGATCCGAAGCTCATAGTAAGCGCTGCAGGGCGTTGTCCAATTGCTCCCATTCTTGAGAACGACCTGAAGGCTATGGGCGCAACGAACGACAGCATGATGTATTATGGAAGCGTGTTCTTAAATGTTAAGAAATACGACGAGATTTTGAAGAACGTCCCCAGCAACACGAGCAAAGATTACGGCAAACCGTTCTACGAAATCTTCAAGGCTGCGAACTACGACTTCTACAAGATCGATCCAAATCTGTTCGCACCCGCTCAAATCGCTGTAAACGATCTCTCGACAGGAAAAACCTATGTGCACGGCAAGCTGAACGCAGACGTGCTGTTCCAGTCTTATCAGCTTGTTCTCTAATTTTTAATTTTTAACGAGTTATCTTTCTCGTCTCATCTACAAACGTATAGGGATCAAAAGGAAAAAATTAAAAACTGCCGATGCGTAGGGATTTATTCGTTTTTTCAATGCTAACTTCTTTCGGAACGCCGAAAATAGCCCTAATTGCGTCAACGTTCTCCGGAACAACTATCGCCTCCTGATGCACCGCTTGCGTCAAGAAGAGATCGTTTCCATCGATTGCAATCGATTCAAGCCATATTACGTTCTCGTATAGGTCGTATCTCATTCTGAGCTCTCTTGCAAACTCGATTATCTTCGCAGTAGACGTGAATCCATCTTCTGCGGACAAAAGCATGATTCTCGGCTCTTTTTCAAAAGCCGAAATGACTTCTTCCTTTGTAACCTTTTCCCTTAGTTCAACCGCCAACGAATGCACGTGCATAAGCGTAGTTGGTAGCTTGAACGCAGTCGTTACGACGTCCACATCTGGTAGCACAGTTTTGACATCCTTTGCATGATGTGAAGGCAAGGCAATTGGATCTGGCATAATTGCGTTCGTAAGCCCCTTCTTGTCTTCTTTTGGATCCGCAACCCTTCTGAGTATTGTAGCTCGAATTCGGCCAATCTTAAAGTTCGTTTTTAGCTGGTAAATCGTTCTCGTCAACGCGGTTGTGTTACAGCTCACAACTCTGACGTATTTTTTGCCCATGGCATCGCTGTAGTTTGCCAAAGCGTTGAAGGAAACTTCCGCAACGTCCTTCTTTTCTCCACCCTGGAATATCGCTCTCATGCCGTGAGTCTCGTAGATTCTCTTGTTCTCAGCTCCGACTTTGTCCGGACTGCAGTCCACGACCAAGTCCACTCTCTTTATCAGATCCTCAAGAGTTCCGCTGATTTCTATTCCAGCCTTTTCAAAAAGCTCGACGTTTTCTGGTTTTGCGATGTATAGATCGAACTTCTTTGTTGCAAGCTTTGCTTCAAAGTCAGGCTTTGTTTTTGTCACACCAACGACCTTCATGTCGTCTTGCAACGCTACTGCATCCGCAACTCGCTTCCCTATGGTTCCATAACCGTTTATTGCAACTTTGATCATTCGAACACCTCCACCACGATCTTATGTGCGAGAAGGTCAACCTCTAATATTTTTCCCTTTATCTCCTTTGCTTCACCGAGAATGTCAAACATGAGCAATTTCTCTCCCTCGACCCTGAGCTTCACGACGTCTTCAAAAATCGTCTTTCCCTGGGAAACGATTTTCGATTCGCACATGCAAAAGAGTTTGACTCAAAGCATAAATAGAATGCGATCTCGATCGAAAAATTTATGAATTATGTTGAGATTCGAGTTTATGGTCTTGCTTGTTGCGCTCGATGAGAGACCGGATAGAAGCGAGAGAGTCATTGCTTTTGCCATTGCGGAGGCGAAGTTGAGGAAAGACAAGGTAGTCTTTGTTCACTCCTTGTTTGGTGAAGGCAAGACGAGTCCAAAGGAGATCGAAGAAGGAGAGAAACTTTTGAAATGGGCTGAGGAAATTGCGCGAAAGGAAGGTGTGGAGTTTGAGACGAGACTTCTCGTTAGAGGGAAAGAGCCGGCAGAAGATATAGTCGAATTTGCAGACGAAATCAATGCGAACATGGTAATTATAGGCGTAAGAAAAAGGCGTCCCGCGGGGAAGATAATCTTCGGGAGCGTCGCGCAAGACATCATTTTGCATGCTTCAAAGCCAGTGGTTTGCGTTAAGTAGACTTTCAAACCTATTTTTATGAAACTGAAGTCCCGCGGATGCAACGTTTACTTCGTTGAAATCAAGGGTAAGAGTTTCCTGATAGATACGGGAACAGACGGTAGACTGGTTGCGAAACAAGTTAAAGAGCTCGACGGTGTTCTCATTACACACGCACATTTCGATCACGTCGCAGGAGTGAGGGAATTGGAGAAGGTTTTTGGGTGTCCAATCTACGTTCATCCACACGATGCCCCGTATTTGCTCGGCGAAAAGGAGTTCTCTTTCCATGGTGTCATCGGAAAGATGGTGAAAATGTTGGAAAAACTCTTCAGATTCACTCCTCCGGAGAACGTTAGGAGCATTCTTGAAGTAGATGCGAATGTCGTTCACACTCCCGGTCATACTCCGGGAAGCGTTTGCATTCTTGTGAACGAAAACGCTTACTGTGGGGATTTGCTGAGAGGTGGTGGCAAACTTTCGAGAAAAGAATTTTGCAGCGATTATGAGAAATACCTAAATTCTGTGAAGCTTTTTCTAAGTTTGGATTGGAAAAAAGCCTTCCCAGGGCACGGGAGCGGGATAGATAAATCCACAAAAATAAAAATTACTTAATCACAGGCTTTTCAAAACTCGGATTCCAATGACAATCCCAGCACTCCGGCTTTATTCCCACGTAGTTGTGGCACCTGTCGCAGAACACGGATTTATCGCTGTGACACTCCCAGCATGTGTTTGTCGACGCATTGAATTCTTTTCCATATGTGAAACTGTGGTAAATTCTCCCCCCTTCTGCTCCAGATCTTATTGCGCTAATCCTCCACTCTTGGAGAAGGAGCATGTGATTCGCTCGCATCCAGTTTGCATCTTCAACGCATTCTCCCTTTGGTTTTTCGATCTCAGGATAATGCCCCAAGCTTTTGGCTAAAGCGTTGTAAATCAGCGGTGAAAAAGCGAGTGCAAGGAATACGACAATCAGCGGGATTACGAGCTTTTTGCTGAACATTTCAATCCCTCCTTATCAGGGGTTCTCCTCTTAGATCCGTTGTTCTCTCTTTCTCACCCTTCATTATCAAAGCGTTGCCAACGAGCTCCATCATGCCTCCCACGGCAACGGGTAGCTTCCAGTATTCGAGCAAGTGCGGGAACGCAGCTTTGTCGATTGCACAAAGCGTGCATAGGAAGTTCACTCCGTACTTCTTGTGGACTTCCCTCAAAGCCATTGCCCTCGGCATACCGCCACGCATTCTTAGATCCATGACTTCTTCAGTCAGCAAACCTCCACCGCTTCCGCAGCAATAGCTCTTTTCTCTTATCGTATGTTCTGGCATCTCATAGAAGAATCTACACACGTTCTTTATCACATATCTTGGCTCCTCAAGCAGCCCCATTGCCCTTGCGTAGTTGCATGCGTCGTGCAATGTTACGATCCACTTGTCGTTCCTCGTTGGATCCAGCTTTATCTTCTTGTGCGCAATCAGATCCGCGACAAATTCTGCGATGTGAACCATTTTCGTGCTCGCAGCGTTCTCGAAGTAGGTTCCGGTTATTGGGCTAACGGGATCTTCAAGATTCTTTGCAGGCTCGTTCATCGTCGCTAGGTATTGATGCTTGTCTCTCCACATGTGCCCGCACTCGCCACCAAGGATCCACTTCACCCCAAGCCTTTCCGCTTCCTGATAAATCTTTGCGTTCAACTTCTGCGCCAGCTCATAGCTTATGAAGGTTCCAAAGTTTCCACCCTCGCTCGCATAAGTCGACCAAGTATAATCGAGACCGATCTCGTGGAACAGCATAAGATAACCCATGCAGACATACCAATGTGGCGTCGCAAAGAAATCTGCTGAAGGCGCTACAAACAAGATCTCGGCGCCCTTTTTGTTTATCGGAACTTCGATCTCTATTCCAGTAATGGTGTATACATCTTCAGCAACGCTCTGCAAAGCTCCGGCGATTCCTCCTGGGAGCAGTCCGAGATGATTTCCAGTTCTCGCAGAGCTTGCGATCGAGATCAAAGTAAATCTGTGCACAACTCCGATCTCCTTCAAAAGCATTCGCATGATCCAAGTCACTTCTGCGGTGTCGATTCCGTATGGGCAGAAAACGCTACACCTTCTGCAGAGAGAGCATTGGTATGCGTAGTAGTAAAGCTCCTTTACCACGTCTTCGGTGAGATCTCTCGCTCCGGCGATTTTTCCAAGCTTGCCGGCAGGTGTAAAGTAGCGACGATAAATCGACCTTATGAGCTCCGCCCTCGCGACCGGCATGTTCTTTGGATCTCCTGTTCCTATGTAGTAGTGGCATTTGTCTGCACAAGCACCGCAGCGGACGCATATGTCCATGAAGAGCTTAAAGCTTCGGAACTTCTCTAAATACTCCTTCATCTTCGTGAGGAAGATCTCCTTCCAGTTTGGCGGGAGTTTCCAGTCTTTGTCAACTGGGTTCCACTCTCTTACGAACGGTAGCTCGAGATACTTCGCATCGCTGATGCGGAACGAGTAGTGATAGTATCCGGGCTTGAAGTTTGTGTTTGGCTTCAATAACTCTCTCCAGCTTGGGAACCTTTGCTCAATTCTAATCTTTTCAGCGGCGTGCGTCTCCATTCACATCACCTCCGGTTTAACCTTGTACCCGCTTTCAGCGATCTCATCAAGCTGATCTTTGTAGGCTTCGTAGTATTCTTGCCAAGTTATTCCCTTGTACGGTGGGTTCCATGGATTTACATGTCTTTCAGCACGGTTGTTGTTTGGCATGTTTCTCGTTGGTGATAGGAATATACCACCAGCGTGCATCAGCTTGCTGAACGGGAAGTAGGCGAGCAAGAAGCTACCGAGGGCAAAGTGGATGTAGAACATCGGCTCTATTGCATTCGCAAATTCAACCGCTTTTGCGATGTCGAAAGTCATTAAGCTAAGCAAAAGTCCCTTCACAGCTGAGATGTCGACTTTGATGAAGTATCTCATCACGTTGCCCGAGATCGTGATGGCAAGCAAAACGATCAACGCAAAATGGTCGCTTGGCAAGCTTATGCAACGCTCTCTCGAAAGGAATATTCTGCGGAACCAAAGCAAAAGTAACGCAGCGATTATTGCAAGTCCGGAGACGTAGACCGATGGTATAAAAACGCCTTTGAACGCTTCGAGCTCGGAAAGCATTTCAACAAAGCTCGGAACTGGTTCAAAGAAGAACTTCGTGTGTCTTATCAACACGAGGAGCAGGGAGTAGTGGAAGAGGATTGCGAAAAGCCAGAGCCATCTTGCATCCTTTTGCGACAATCTATCCAAATAGTAGCGCGTGTTCTTGAGCAAACTTCTGAAAGCGAAGATCTCGAGAATCATTCTTACAGCGGTTTCCCACTTCGTAAAGGGCGAGTCGAATCGATCGTAAATCGTGCGCTTTATGAACTTTAGCGACTTTTGCTGGCCGCTTGTTGTTGGGATTTTCAAAGGAACTGCGCTTTTTGCCCAGTAAATGAATTTGTAAACGACTCCTGCAACGAATATCGCAAAAGCGATGTAAGGCACTAAAACGCCAAAGATGATGCCGATCATTCCTTCATCACCACCGCTTTTTCAGGAAGAATTGGTAGGAGCTTCGCAGCAACCACGAAGGCCAAGAATACTCCCGAAAGCAGACCAATTACCTGAAGCCATTCGAAGATCGTTGGTGTGTAGCTAACAATGATGCCTTCAAGCGTATGCAACGACTCGATTTCGTATCCCGGCAAATATTCGGAGGGATAAACCTGCCCGGGAACGATTAGGAAGAAGCGCTCTGCCATAACCATTGCTGCATGCGAGATTCCAACTGCGCTAAGCAATCTTGGATCAAAGCCGGTCTTCGGAATTACGACAACCAAGAACGGGATTATAATGCCAAAGATCATGAGTAACCAGAAGCTCCAGAAGATTCCGTGCTCAGCGGTTAAGTAAACAAACTTCGTTGCCGACGCAACCGCTGGAATGTAGCCTTTTTCAAGCGCCTCTACGGCGAGCATGTAGCCGAGAACCGCAACCAAGCCAGCGAAGATCAATGAGAGTTCTCTCAGTAGCCTTATTTCGAGGTCACGTTTTGTAAACTTGAACGTGAAATACAACGTGGCTATCAGCAATCCAAGCCCAGAAGTTATTGCGCAAACTATGAACATCGGCGGAGTGAGTGCGGAATGGTAGAGTTCACGGGAATACATGAAGCTGTAGATAGCTCCCGTGCCACTGTGCACAAGCACAGCCCAGAAAACGGCTAAGCATGCAAAGAATCGCGTCAACCTCTCCATTTCTTCGAACTGTGCGAGCAGGTAAAGAGCGCAGATCACGAAATAGCTTGAGTAGAAGAATGCGTTCCACGAGAATATGGACGTCGGGTTGAAGTAGATTACCGCGTTTCCGAAGTGATAGAGCTTTCCTATATCGAGTGCGATGCTTGCAATCGCCGCAACTATATACGCTGCCGCAAAAAACGCTGCGATTCTGCTGAAAACTTTAAAGCGCTCTATTTTGAAAACCCCAGCTAAAGCTGAAACGATGAGCGAACCTGCGCTCAAACCAATGAAATACGGGATCCCTGCGTTCACGACTCCCCAAGGAACACGGTTGCTCAGACCACTTAGATGGAACTCGTGGTCGAGTATATAGGCCACAATTCCAAGCGCTGTGAAAAACGCAAAAATTGCGACGAGTGCAAAGTATTGAAGGGAGGAACCTTCGATTTTCCTGAACTCTATTTTGTTCGCCACAAAATCACCTCCTCATCGGCAAGTAGTAAACATGAGGCTCAGTTCCGAGCTCCGCTCTAAATTGGATAACAGTGTTGTTTCTGAGAACCTTGGATATTTCGCTGTTCTCATCGTTTACGTTCCCGAAGATCAGCGAGCTCTTTCCGTAGAGTCTGCATGCTTCAACGCAAGCGGGTTCAGGTTCTTTACCCTTTGCAATCGCATCGTCGATGCGATGGACGCAGAAAGTGCACTTCTCAACGACACCTTGCGTTCTCATCGGAACCTTTGGATTCACTTCCTTAAGCCCCTCACGGGGATCTTTGAAGTTGTAGCTTCTCGAGCCATACGGGCAGGCGATCATGCAGTATCTACAACCAATGCAACGATGCATATCGACTTCCACAATTCCATCGCTCCTCTTGAACGTCGCCTGTGTAAGACAAACTTGAGCACATGGCGGGTTCTCGCAGTGGTTGCAAAGCAGTGGAGCGTAGAACTCGTCTCCATATTTGTTTTTGAATTTTGCAATCCTTATCCACTGCGGGTCAATCGCTTTTTCCTCGAAATCTGGAACGTTGTTTTCTCTATCGCAAGCTACAACGCAAGGTGGTTTCACTTCTTCGTTGCCCGTTCTCTCTATGAACTCTTTTACGCATCTGGTGCACTTTTCGACGTCCGCAACCATTGCCCATCTTCTCATGCTCTCGCTTTTCAGAGTTTTTGCGGAGATCTGTAAGGGTAGCATTGTTGCTATAGCGCTTGCTCCTGCAAGTATCAGGAATTTTCTTCTTGAGATCATGCTGATCCCCTCGAGTTCTTCTCAGGTTAACAGAGTTTATATTAGCTTTTTGGTTTTTAATCGCCCGAGTCTATGATAATTATGATTGTAACAATACAGTTCTATATATAGGAGAAAACTTTATATACTTTGGCAATAATGAGTAATCATGAACCTTGCAGTCGATAGAACCGACATCGTGCTACTCTCTGCGATAGTCTTGACGCTGCTGATAGCTCAGTTTTTGCTAGGTTAATTTTTTAGTTCATTTAATCTCGACATTCAGGAAATCCTTAGCAACTTCTACGTTTTCAAAAACCTCTTTTGCTTCCCTTAACAAGGTATCTGGGTTTTTAGAGAACCTTGCGCTGATGTGCGTTAGTATTAGCTTCTTCACGTTCGCCTTTTTTGCAACTTCTCCAGCTTCCTTCGCAGTTGAGTGCCCACTTTCAATTGCCCAGCTTTTGAGCTCTTCGCTGAAAGAAGCGTCGTGGATCAGCAGATCCGCGTTTTTTGCGATCTCCACGATTCTTTCGCAGGGCCTTGTGTCCCCTGTGTAAACGACTTTTCTTCCTTTTTTCACTTCTCCGAGAACCATATCGGGAGTTATGAGCTTATCC
>Ga0105162_1000109_pt1 | contig 54771 bp, 48 predicted proteins | sample JNZ201metaG_FD_81532 | JGI IMG/M metagenome (GOLD analysis project Ga0105162, IMG submission 81532) | Hot spring microbial communities from Jinze hot spring, China to study Microbial Dark Matter (Phase II) - JNZ 20120812A | ecosystem: Environmental > Aquatic > Thermal springs > Hot (42-90C) >...
GAATCCGTAGACCTTGTAATCACATCTCCCCCGTATGGCGATTCAAGAACAACTGTTGCATATGGTCAATTTTCAAAATTACCTTTGAGGTGGTTAGGGATAGAAAAAGATGTAGATAAGATCTCTTTGGGAGCAAAAATCAGAGAAATCCACTATAATTTACCTTCTGAAATCCTCTTTGAGTATATAGAGAAAATAGCAGTTGAAGATGAAAGAAGAGCAAAAGAAGTTTTTTCATATTACGAGGATTTGTACTCTTCTATTAGGATTATATCTCGAAAGGTGAAGAAAAATGGTTTTGTTTGCTTTGTAGTAGGCAACAGAAAAGTTAAAGGGGTAGAACTACCAACAGACAAAATTTCAGTTGATTTCTTTTCCGCAGAAGGATTTGAACATCAAATAACAATAGTTCGGGAAATATCACGCAAGAGAATGCCACATAAAAATTCTCCCTCCAATATAAAAGGAATGAAGGACGAAACTATGAAATATGAATACATTGTAATTCTGAAAAAGACAAGCTGAGTAAAATTCTATTAAAGTAAAAATACCTGTCTTAATTTTTCAATTCGTATGTTGAAGTTTGCGGGAGATATTTTCAAGGCGGTTCTGACTCTGTTTTTTATAATAACTGCTGTTTTTTTCATAATTTCTGCTATGCCGGGAGACCCTGCGAGACTTATAGCAGGAGATTTTGCTCCGCCAGAAGAAGTGGAAAAATTGAGAAAAGAACTTAACCTTGATAAACCGCTTCTCCAAAGGTATATTCATACCATCATAAGCATTGCTACACTGAACTTTGGTAATTCGCTTTACACAAATCAAAAAGTAAAAGACATATTGAAGGAGAGGTTGAAAAATACCTTTATTCTCGCATTTTCATCTATATCCCTCTCTATGATTTTTGGAACCTTTATATTTCTTCTTTATTTTAAGTTCAGGGGAGCTGAAGATATAATCACGACTATAACAACTGTTTTATGGTCTATCCCTAACTTCTGGCTTGGTTTGATTCTTATCATATTTTTATCTGTGAAGCTGAAAATTTTCCCTGTTTCTGGATTTGATTCACCAAAGGGTTTATTTCTTCCGGCTTTGACTTTGAGCATATCTCTTTCTGTGGTTACTGGCAGGTTTATGAAAAACCTTTCAGACGAATTTTTGAGTTCTGATTTTTTCCTTTTTCTTAAAGCGAAGGGCGTAAGGGGGTGGAGGAGAATCTTCCACATAATAAGATTTATCATGCCCGGGATAATGACTGTTATCGGAATACAGGCGGGTGTTTTACTTTCTGGCACCGTTATAACCGAAACGCTTTTTTCTTTTCCGGGAATAGGATCTCTCACCGTTGAATCTGTTGTTTCTCGCGATTTCCCTCTGATATACGCCTGCGTTTTCACTATATCATCTTTGTGGGTTATCATAAACTTTGTAGTTGATAAGATTATAAGAATGCTTGATCCGAGGATGAGATGAGATAGAGTATCAGGATTTTTGTCAAAGAGTTTCAGGTAATTTTTTGTATTTATTTTTGCTTGCTATAAGCATGGTTTTAGCCCTTGCTTTTTTGAGAGGATTATCTGCTGCTGTTTTTTCTGTATCTCTTCCTTTCTTGAACATATATTTTTTCGGCAGTGGGTACAATATGGGAAGTGTTGGGCTTATGACGGGGATATCAACTTTTATCGGAGCTATTGCCAGAATTCCTTCTGGTTTTTTATCAGATAAAGTGGGAACGAGAAGAATTCTTCTTTTGGGAATAGTTATGAGGTCTTTTGCTCTGCTCTCAGTTGCACTGCTCATACATTTTTCTGCTCACCTTATATATTTCCAGATCCCGCTTATTCTCAATTCCTTTGGCTTTTCACTAATAGTGACTTCCTCTAACACTATAATAAGTCATCTTGACGAGGAAAAGAAACCTTATGTTTTGAGTATTGTGAGGGTGGGAATAAATATAGGTTTTTCACTAGGACCTATTTTAGGTGGATTTGTTTCAGAGTTCTCTTTTTCTCTTCTCTTTTTCATTTCATCTCTTCTTTCTTTTCTTCTTATCTTCTGTCTCATTCCTTTGAGGAAGGTTGATCTGGAGAATTTTTCGAAAAAATCCTTATCGGGGGAGAAAGATCCTCGGCAATTGAGCGAGTTAAAAAAATCTTTTATCGTTGAGATGTTTTCTCCTATTTCTGATACCTTTTTTATACCTTTTTTCGTCTCTTTATTTTTCTCTTTTCTTGTTGTTTCTCAATTTTTGAACTCTTTTCCTGTTTACGCGAGTTCTATCGGATTTTCAAATAGGGAAATCGGATATTTTTTTACAATAAACGGACTTTTTGTTGTCTTGTTTCAGATTCCACTCGTGAACTTTATTTTAAGACGCATGATAAAGAAGAAACAAGATAAACTCAAAGCTATGTGTGCTGGAATAATACTTTATTTCACTGCTTTTAATCTTTTTGCGGTTTATAAGAGCTTTTTCTGGCTTGCTTTCTGCGTGATTATACTAACTTTTGGAGAGATAATTTTTATGACTTTCTCATCTATCATAGTTATGGATGAATCCCCTGAGAAGAAGAAAGGTTTATATCTTGGATTTTCTGAATTCGTTGAAACAGTAGGATGGTCGGTTGGTAAATATTTTGGAGGAAGTATGTTTGATATGTTCAAAAACTCCCCTTCGGAGTTCTGGCTATTCACATCTTCTCCTCTGTTTCTTGCGATTATATTTTCTTTTATTTTCTATACCAAGCTCGTGGGAGAAAAAAATCAAATTCTGTGATGATTTCCCGTGTTTTTTGAATGACGAAACCTTTTTATTTTTTCAGATAAAATTTAAATGAAATGGAAGTTTTGAGTTTCAGGAAGGGAGAACTGGTTTATACTCCTTATGATGAAATAGAAGGTGTCTTGGTTATAAAGGAAGGGAAAGTAAAGATATACTTTTTAGATAAGAACGGGAAGGAAATATCTATTGATATTCTTTCGGAGGGGGAGGTTTTTGGCAGATTTTATGGAGTTTCCGAGGAATGGGCAGAATGTGTTGAAGATTGCAAAATTATTTTTATCTCAAAAGAAGAAATAAAGAAGATAAAGCCAAGTATAAGTGCTCTCATAATTGAAAACCTCATAAAGAAAAACAACTTCTACAAAAGGAGAATAAGGGACTTTTCTCTTTTACCTCTTGAGGAGAGGACAGAAGAGATAATTTATTACATAGCTCAAAAGCTCGGAAAAAGGAATCATAAATATATAGAACTTTCACTTTCTCATGAAGAGATAGCATCTTTTGTAGGGGCAACTCGCGAGTGTGTTACAAAGACCCTCAAATCTCTTGAAGACAAGGGAAAAGTAAAAAGAAAAAGAAAAAAGATTGTGTTATATATCACAGAAAAAGAATTAAAGAGTGATAAAAATAAAAAACTGCTATGGCAAGAATAGTTATAAGAAAAGATAACTCACCAATAGAGATAAAAGTGGGCGGAGAAAGCGTGTGGATTTGCAGATGCGGTCTCACAGATAATCCACCTTACTGTTCTGGAAAACATAAAAAGACAAGAGACGAAGAGGAAGGAAAACTATACTTTTACGACGAAGATGGTAAAAGATATGAAGTAAAAATGGAAAAACTCAAGGAAGCATAAATAACATCAGTCAAAAGGAGGTAGTAAAAATATGCAAGGGATAAAAAATATAGGTTTTTTGATCGGAAGAATAATAGTAGGTTTATATTACATTCAAAGTGGATTAAACCACTTTATTAACTTCAAGATGATGAGTCAATATGCTTCTTCAAAGTTCAGTTTTATGCCAGAGGTGGGAGTGATTATTTCTGGGATACTGCTTATTGTTGGTGGTTTTACTATTCTCACAGGTTTTATGCCCCTGCTGGGAGTTCTCTCTCTTGTTGCTTTCTTTATACCTGTAACTTTCATTATGCATAACTTCTGGGCTGAGCAGGACCCACAGATGAAGATGATGCAGATGATTCAGTTTATGAAAAATATGGGGCTTATGGGGTCTGCTCTTATTTTCCTTGCTATTCCTGAACCATGGCCGTTTTCTCTTACAAGAAGAAAGTAATCTGTGACTCAGAGCTCTTGTAAAGCTAATCTTTTTGTTTATCTTCTTTTTCGCGGGGATGGAATTTTTTATAGACCATCATAATGTACTCTATATCTGCGTGCGTGTATTTTTGGGTTGTGTTTATTGAGGAGTGTCCAAGTAGTTCTTGAATTATTCTTATATCTGCTCCATTTTTGAGAAGGTGAGTAGCGTATGAGTGTCGCAGAAGATGTGGCCAGATTCTTTTTCCTGATTTCAAGGCGCCATTTACTCTGACTACCTCTCTTATATACCTTTCTGAAAGTTTTTGTCCAAATTTGTTCAAGAATATGAAATCTGTTTTGGGATTTAGTTTTTCTCTTTCATTTATGTAATCTTCAAGAATTTCTCTCGCGTACTGAGGTATAGGTATTACTCTCCATTTCCCTCCTTTACCTTTGATTTTCAGGAATTTTCCCATTATGTTTTCTTTTTTGAGATTAGCAAGTTCTGATATTCTCAGTCCGCATCCGTAAAGCATAGCTAAAATAGCTCTATCTCTTTTTTTCTCGGCTTCAATAATTTCAACTACCTCATCTTCATCTATTGAATCTGGGATTTTCTTTTTCCTTTTTCTGAAAGGGATTATCTCTGCTGGATTAAATTCTATTATGTTTTTCTCTTCAAGGAATCTGAAAAATGATTTCAAAGTTGCGAGTTTTCTTTCCACGGTAGTGTCTTCTTTCCCTGATTTCACAAGATACTTTATATAGTTTTCTATATCTTCTGTTCTGATACTTTCAACATCTTTTTTGATGAAGTTGAAAAAATCTTCAAGGTCAGTTATATAAGCTCTTTTTGTGTTATCTGAAAAATTTCTTGATGAAATATAGTTGATAAATTCAAAAACACAAGGGATTTTCTCGAGGATTTTTCGTTTGCTCTTATCATCTACTTTCTTTTCTGTTTCATTTTCTGTTTCCTTATTTAGTTTTTCTTTTCTCACCATTTCCTACGAAGAAATTTTAAAATTACCGAAGGTTTCAGGAGATCGAGAATTAAGTGTAAGGAAAATTTTCAGTCCATAACTTAAAAAATTGCATTATTGATAAAATAAAAACGATTTCAATTTTTCTTACGGGAGGGCTTGGAGATGAACAACAAAGAGATGGTGAAGTTTCTCATTTTCAGAGGAGAGAGAGGAGAGGGAGCTTTTAAAGAGTATGAAGTACCGTATCAGGAGGGTATGGTTGTTCTTGATGGTGTTCTATACATACAGAGCAGATTTGAAGGGGATTTATCTGTAAGGTGGAACTGTAAGGCGGCGAAGTGTGGTTCTTGTGCAGCTGAAATAAACGGGAAGCCATCTTTGATGTGTAAAACGAGAGTGGAGCATTTATCTCAACCTATAAAGGTTGAGCCCTTGCGGGCTTATCCTCACATAAAAGACCTTGTTGCTGATACATCATGGAATTTGAGAACACGCAGAAAAATAATAAAAGATGTCGGCTTTAAACCTCGTAAAGATGCCTCATGGATCATGAAAGATGAAGATATTGAAAAAGGTAGAGAGTTCAGAAAATGTATAGAATGTGCTTTGTGTCTTGATGTCTGCCATGTTCTCAGAGAACATCAGCTCTTTGACAAATTTGTGGGACCGGCGTATCTTGTTTTCTCTGCTTACCTTGAGACACATCCGATGGATTCTGTTGATAGGATAAGCTGGCTTAAAGAAGAGGCAGGTATAATGTATTGCAATATAACAAAGTGCTGTACTGAGGTATGTCCAGAAGAAATTCACATAACAGATAACGCTATAATTCCTATGAAGGAAAGGGTTGCAGATAGATATTTTGACCCAATAAAGATGCTGTTTAGAAAAATTACAGGTAAGTAAAAATGCTTTGATCGAAAATAAAAACCGATAAGAAATGATTAAAATTTAAATATAATGAAGCTTTTGAAGGAGGAAAAACCTTCTCAGAAAACCAGGCAAGAAACAACGCCTGTGAATACTGCACAGACACAGGTTAAACCAAAAGATGATGCAGAGAGAAAAAATGAGAAGCAGGAAGTGAAAACTGATGAAAAAAATTCACAGGGCAGGAAGATAAAAGGAGCGAGGAAAGTTGCCATTTTGCTCAGAGCTCTTGGAGAAGAACAAGCATCGGAGATTCTCAAAATGCTCACAGAAGAAGAAATTCAGAAGATAACAGAAGAGATGATCTCTCTTGATGTCATTCCCAAAAAGCTTGTCAAGGAAGTTTTAGATGACTTCATAAAGGAAACGAGGCAAGATGTCTTAGCAGGGTCTGGGTTAGAGTTTATTCAGAAACTTCTTACAAATGTTTTTGGTCCAGCAAAAGCAGCTGCGATAATGGAGCGTCTCAAAATATTCTTGAAAATCAGTGGGGGAGATACAGGTTTAGGAGTTCTCCATGACCTTGATGCCCAATCCATTGCTAATTTTATAAAGAAAGAGCATCCTCAAACTATGGCTGTTGTCCTCGCTTATCTTGACCCGAAAAAAGCTATAGAAGTCCTCCAATACTTGCCGAAAGATATTTACGGAGAGGTTCTTGAAAGGATGGCAAAATTAGATAGATTAGCCCCTGGTGTGGTAGATGAGATAGGGATTGTTCTTGATGAGGAATACAGAACCATAGGAGCTACAAAGAGGGTAGGGGGAGTAAATGCTCTTGCAGAAATCGTTATGAATGCCCCTCCTGGGCTTGAAAAGGAACTCCTTGATAGGATTGAAAAGCAAAATCCTGAGCTTGCTGAGGAGATAAAACAGAGAATGTTCACATTTGATGATATAGTCAAGATTCACGATAGGTATATAAGCTTAATTCTCAGAGAGGTTGATAGGGAGGTTCTTTTGAAGGCACTGAAAGGCGCTTCAGAGACAGTAAAGAGGAAGATTTTGGGAGCTATGAGTGAAAGAGCGCGAAAAGTTATGGTGGAGGAACTTGAGACAATGCCACCTGTGAGACGAATTGATGTAGAGAAAGCACAGCAGGAAATTTTAAAAGTTATAAGGAGGCTGGAACAGCAAGGAGAGATAGTTGTCCCCAGAGGAGAAGCAGATGTCGTCTGACCTATTATCTTTTATATACAACCTTTTGAAAGGCAGATTATGAAATAGAAATGAGGAATTTTGCAACCTCTGTTTCATTTGGTCTCCTTTCAACAACAGGATAGATTCTTTTGGAATTTCCCTCAAATTCGTAAGTTCCTCTTTTCTCGTACGGTAGCGTTGCCGGGATAAAAATAAAGCGGTTCCCATTTGGTTCTGGGGCTTTATTGTCAATTATGATCAAAAGCTTCGCCTTTATGTTTTCTATGTTCAGTTTGGTTTTATCTGCTCCAAGACCGTAAAATAGCACAGCAGAAAATTCTCCATTTTTCGCACCATCAATTAACTCCTGCTTTACTCCTCCTATTATTTTTTCTCCACCCTTTACATTTGGAGCTCTTATATCCTTGAGAAGTATTTTATCTCCTTGCTTAATTATTGGTGGTAGAACAGAGATTTTTGATTTTGACTTTTCTGCGAGTTCTGAAAAAGTTAGCATCTCTTCGTTTGTAGCGAAAGGAGTGATGAAAATAGCTTTCTTTTCATATTCTGAGAACGTCTTTAAAATTGTTTTGCAAGATTCCCAATCTATTTCTTTTTTTTCACCATTTTCTGCTACCATTATTTTTGTATCTCGTGGATAGAAAAACTCTCTCCAGCCCCACCTCCCTATATCACATATCATAAGGTCTTCGGAGTAGAGTTTTTCATACGAATGTTCTCCTATTTCTTCTATACCTTCTATTTCTTCGTATGACGGTTGGATAAGTTCAACCTTTGAGTACAGATGTTTTTCTGCTTTATCTAACATGTTATCAAATGTTTTCACTCTTACTATTTCTCCTTTCCAGGCTTCAACGATTATTCTGCATCCTTTCTCGCAGAGTGCGCAACGTGTGAGAGCTTTTTTTAATCTCCACGAGCGAGGCATAAAGTTGCTCGCTTCATCTACTAACGCTCCTACTGGACAAAGGTCAATTATGTTCCCAGAATAATTACTTCCTGCAAATTTCTCGGGAAATATCATGAGGTCTGATGTGAATGCTCTTCTTGTCACCTGAATTTCGCTGTTTGAGTACTTTTCAAGAAATCTCACACATCTTGTACATAGAACGCATCTTTCTTTGAAAAGAAGAATTTTTTCTGAAACTCTTGACCAGCCCTTCAACCTTCTTGCTCCATCGTATCTTTTTTGTTCTGGTCCCCATATATATGTGAAGTTCTGGAGATCGCACTCACCTGACCTTGGGCAAACAGGACAATCTACCGGATGATGTTGAAGCAGAAGTTCAAGAACTGTGTTTCTTATCTTTTTCACTTGCTCATTTTGAGTATCAACAACCATATCTTTATCTACATAAACGGTACAAGCTGGTGTTGGTTTTGGAGTTCCCTCTATTTTTACAAGACACATTCTACATTGTGCGACAACAGGCAGGAGTGGGTGGTAGCAGTAGTGCGGTATATAAACACCTGCTTTCAAAGCTGCTAAAATAAGGTTCGTTCCCTTCTCAACTTCTACCTCTTTACCATCTATCTTCAATACGGGCATATCAATTTATTTTATCTCCTCAAATCTTTCGTTTTATATATCTGAAAATTTTTTCTTTTTTTATTTATCTTTCGTTTCTTCTCTTTCAAGTTCTTTGAAGACCTTTCTGAACCTATCTATTGAAGTTATAACTGAGCCGATGAAAATTACTATCAGAGCAAGAGGGATAAAAATTATCTTTCCTGTGATAAAGTGAGATAGTGATTCGAGAATGAGAGAAATAGAGAGAATTGTTACTCTTTCCGGTCTTCTGATGCTTCCTTCTGATACTTTTACTCCGAGTGATTCTCCTCTTGCTCTGACATAGCTTACAAGTAAAGAAAAAGCCATACTCAGAGCAGATAAGACAGAGAAAAATATACTTTTTCTGAATTCAAAAAATATGAGGAGAGAGGAGAACATGAATATTTCACTTATTCTATCAAGAACTGAGTCGGTTAGAGCACCTGTTTTTCTCTCCTGCCTTTTTTCTCTTGCGACTTTTCCATCTACTACATCAAATATTCCTCCCAAAATTATGAGAATTCCTCCTGCCGAAAAGAACCCGGGGATTATAAGAATAGAGCCAATTATTCCAGATAAAAGACCTAAAAGTGAGATGACATTAGGATTGAGATTATAAGCGAAGCTCATTTTATTCGCTATCCAGTAGATCCAACTTCCTAAAATATCATATATTTTCTGAAAATGTTCAGAAAAACTTGATTTTTCTTTTTCGATTCTCTTTATATCTTCCTCTTTTAATTCCTTTTCACCTGACAGAAGAAAAAATATTACCGAAACAAAAATTGATACAACAGAAATTATACCAAATATGAAGTTAATTTTTGCTATATCATATTCCATTTCTGGAAGGTTTATTCCTAAAAAATTTTCCCTTCATTATTTTAAAAGTTGAGGGAATTCAGTATTATGATTAATTTTTTGCTTTGATTATTATTTTAGTAAAAATTTGCTGAATTTTTATGATTATGCTGAATTGCTTCAATTTTGCATTTTTTATTTTTCTGTCTATTCATCTTTTATCTTGTCAAGAAAGTAGTTCAATCTCATCAGACGGTGGGAAATTTTGCAAGACATCATCAGCAGATGAACTCTCGGAGTGCCGAAGCGGTAAAAGACCTATTGTTTTTGTCCACGGCTTTATGGGAGGAGGTGATAACTTCTCAAATATGATTCAAAGGTTTCTTGAAAATGGATACTGCCAGCAAGATATTATCATTTTTGATTGGAACACATCAAACTCAGATGTCAAATCCGCTCTTCCTGAACTTCAAGAGAAAATAAATAAAGTTTTGGAGGAGAGAAAAGAGAGGTCGGTAGATCTTGTGTGCCATTCGCTCGGTGGAGCTCTCTGCTCTCTTTACCTTCAAGAGAACAAAGATAAGGTTGCACATTATGTCCATGCCGGAAGTTTCAGGAACGTTTCGTTTCCCGCTGGAGTAAGCGTTATGGCTCTATGGGGTGGTTCTGACACTCTCGTTGGTCAGGGAGAGATAAGGGGAGCCAAAAATGTGGTCATAAAAGGAGCAGACCACCTTGAAGTTGTATCATCTGCGGAAGCGTTCAGATATGTTTTTGAGTTCTTCAACGATGGTTTAACTCCTCAAAAAATAGATATTCAGGATAGTCCAGATATTTATCTTTCCGGTAAAGTTATATCACTTGCAGAAAATGAACCTATAACGGGAGTTGCCATCCAGATCTATGAGGTAGATAAAAATACAGGTTTCAGATTATCTCAAAATCCTGTTGCATGTTTCATTACAGATTCACAAGGGTATTGGGGTGTTTTTAAAGCAGAAAAAGAAAAATACTATGAATTTTACTTTGAATATGATGGAGTAAAGTATCACTATTACAGACAACCTTTTTTGCGATCAAACTTTACGGTTTATATGAGAACATTGGGACGCGGAGAAGGATTTATAGGTAATATAATAAAATCCCAAGCGAAATTCTCTGATAATTATTCTATTGTTGTTTTATTTTCTTCTAATAAAGCAGTATATCTTGGAAGAGACAAGGTTTTTATAGATGATACGCCTATTCCAGATGAAAGCATAATTCCAGAGCAAACAACAGTGGCGTTCTTTTTCAGAGATATTGATGAAGATGGGAAAACAAGTTTCAAGAGAGGAGCTTTTTCATCTTTGCCCCTTTTAGAAGAGATAGATTATTTTATCGGTACAGATTTGAGAAGGTCTGTAAAACTTGAACTAAACGGAAAGAAATTATTCGTTCCTAACTGGAAATCCAAAACAGAAGGAATATCTATTGCTGTATTTGATTATTGAATTGCTGATATATTTGAAAATCTCCCGATTTTTTCATAATTTATTCATCTCTATTTACTTTTTTGTTTTCCGGTTATGTCTTTTTTCATACTCTACTTTTTTCTGAATTTCAATCTTGTGAAGACATGGTATAGCATTGAGACAACTCATTTCGTGATATATTATTATGATGGACTCGAAAATTTTGCTCAAAGAACTGCTAAGGTTCTCGAAGAGAGAACTTATCCTGCGGTGACTTCTATTCTTGGGAACCCACTTGATAGAAAAACGCATGTGGTAATTATTGATATAGATGATATAGGTAATGGGTTCGCTCTTGAGATTTTGGACCAGATTTTCATATTTGCTGCGGATATTTACTATGTACCTTTAAGAGGAAGGCATCCGTGGCTTGAAGGAGTTATCACTCATGAGTTCGCTCACATAGTCGCACTGAGAAAAGTCAAAAAAACTTCAAGATACTTTCCTTCTTTCCTGATTCAAGGAGGGCTGTTCTGTGCCATATATAAGGGCTGTTCTATCGGGAATATAGAGAGAAAACCTACACTTATCGGCGGATTCACCTTTGGACAAGTTCCGTATTCTGAACCATCTTATTTTACCGAAGGAATAGCTCAGCTTGTCACTCAGGAACTCGGATATGATTCTCTTGATTCTTATAGAGACATGTTTTTAAGAACTCTGCTTTATTACGGAAAGCTCTATCCGCTTAATAAACTCTGGAACTTTGAAGCAAAGACCGCATGGGAAGGTGAAATCGTCTATAATCACGGCTTTTCTTTCCTCAATTTCATAAAAGATAGGTATGGATGGGATGCACTGAGAAAAGTTATGGATTACTCCTCTGGATTTTTTAATTTCTCTTATGAATCAGCTTTTGAGTACGCTACATCTAAAAAAATGGAAGAACTTGAAAAAGAGTGGAGAGATTGGCTATCTGAAAGATACGCGGAGCAGATAAAAAGGTTTGAAGAAAGTCAGGGGAAATTCAGAGGTGAAATCGTTCCACTTGAAAAGCAAAAAATAGGTCTTTACAAAAGGAATATATACTATGTTTCTTATCCGAAACCTTATACTACGGGATTTTTCGTTGTTCAGGATAGATTTCTTACTTTTTATGATTCGCCCGGTTCAAAAGCGCAGAGAATCTTTTTTAATGTTGATTCTTACGCTTTAAGTGGTACACATATAGCAATATCTTTTTCAAAACCTACAAGAGAGTTTTTGTTCTTCGGTTCTGTTCCGGAGTCATATTTTCAGCTATCGTTAGGTAGGTTAGAGTATGAACAAAAAGATGGAGTTTTGAGAGTCAAAGTAAAGGATTTGAAAGATGTGGCTAAAAGAGCTTCTCATCCAGCTTTTTCTCCCGACGGAAAAAAGCTTCTCTATGTGAAAAATGAAATTGATTCAAGAAATATTTTTTTGTATGACCTTGAATCAGGTAAAGAGGAAAGAATTACAGATTTTCACGAAGGAAAACAATTCACTTTTCCTTCTTTTTCTCAAGATGGCAAGTTTATTGTTTCAGCGTACTTTAATGGCAAAACTCAAGATATAGTTCTCATAGATTCAACAAAGAGAAATATAAAAGATGAGAACGAATTAACTTTTATAACTCAAGATATATATGAGGAAAGAGAACCTATCTTCATTTCAGATAATCTCATTTTATTTTCATCGGATAGAGATGGGGTTTTCAATATCTATGCCACAGACATAGTATCTGGGGATTTGTGGAAAATTACCGAGGAGATTTCAGGAGCTTTGTTCCCTTCGTTCGGCTCTTCTTCAGGAGAGCTTTTCTATGTTTCCTTTGAACCAGAGGGATTCAGAGTAAGAAAACTAAAGCCCGGAAGAGAAAACTGGATACTTGTTTATACTCCAACTGACTATAAGGGAAAAATATTTCCAGAACTAAAAAATGAAAGTGAAGAAGATGATTTTCATATCGTTTCTCTGGACTCTGGCGAAAAGGGATCTACTATGTCGGAATCTCAATCTGATACAGAAAATAAAGAAGAGCCCGAGAAATTATCTGATTATAGAGGAGAAAAAGTAGGACCTTTGAAGCTTTCGTCTCCCCTTATACTTCCTATTTTCGGACTTTCTCTATCTCCTCTTCTCACATCTACTTCGCAGAATTTTTTCATTCCACTTGATATTTTTGGGGTGTCTTTGCAGGGTGAATCAATTGATAGGTTAGGTAGGTTTGACCTTGTAGGAGCGGGATTTTTGGGATTTCGTGGTTCATGGCAGATTGCTACTCAACTTTCTTCTTATCATTTCAGGAGTTTTATCCCCTCACTTTTTGCCGGTTCAGCAAATATAAAAGCAGTACCTGTGGCATCAGGAGCAACTCTCAACATATCGCAGGCATACAGCATATTTGATTTTCTTTTCGGGGGACAAATCCTCTTTCCTGTTATAATTGGACCGAGAAGACCATCATTTCAATTTCTACTGGGTAGTTTCGGCGAATTTTACTCTGTGAGTGCTAAGTTGAGCGGTTTAGTTATCACTCCGTTTTCTCAGGAATTTTCTGCTCGTTCGGGCAGGTTTTTCGGTGCTTTTTCTTCTTCTTTTCCTATCCCATCTCCTTTGGGACCTTTTCAGCTTTTTTTCTCTCTGGAATCCCAAGCTTTCTATACTACTTTTGAAGAATCTTTAAAGCAGTTTGAAGTAAGAGAACTTTTAACATCATCTAATTATTTTTCGCAAAACTTATTAGGAATTCTGGGAGCGATATACTCTCTTCCAATAGGTTTTCAAAGGAATATACTTTTGGGTTTGCAGTTTCTCGGGGGATATACCTTCCGAAATGTTGATATTTTTGATGAGTTCAGAGATGCATATTTGGGTTATCTCCAGGTTTTCTTTGGAGATAAATTCTTGCAAGGTGATTTTATTTCTTCTTTTGATTTGTGGTATGGATACATACCTTTATTTTCTGGTTTTTCTTTTCATAAATTTTCTCTTGGTTTTATTTTCAATTCTTTTCAATTCAGACAAAAAAATGAGAGTTTTGACTTTGCTTTTTGTTCAGATAACGGGTTTTGGTGTTCTGGTTCTGTAGCTATGTTTTTTTATGGGAGTGCTTTTTATGTTTATCAATTTGTTTTATACTCCGCGATATCGCGAGGTTTTCAGGACCCTCTTAAAGCTCCTTTTAGAATATATTTCGGTATAGGTTTAGGATTCTGAAAATTACTGCAAAAAGTTATTTGATTTTCCCTTTTGAATCTCGTATTTCCAATCTTTTATCCCACCTGCATTGATGACGTTTTTATAACCAAGTTTTTTCAAAGTTTCTTTTGCTATCTGCGACCTCCTTCCAGATCTGCAATACAAAATCAGCTTTGTTTCTTTGTTTTGTATTATGTTCTTTATACTTTCTATTTTATCGTGTGGTATGTTAAGGTCAGTTCCGGGAATATGACCTTCTTTGTGTTCTTCTTCTGTTCTCACATCAATTAGAAAAAATTTTTCTTTTCCATTTTTCCTTTCTTCAAGCAATCTTTTCAGCTCGTCTGTGCTTATATCTTTACCAAAGCTCTTTGGAATGAAAATAAAAAGAAACAAAATCATCGTCAGGTAGAAAAAAGTTTCTTTCATCTTATCTTCGTAATTTAATCTCAAAGACCCTTAAAACTTTGTTCTGCAGTAAGTTTTTTTGCAATTGAAAATCTGTACGATAACCGATATTATCTTTCATGTAAAAAGAGAAAGAGAAGCTATTTATTATGCTTTACTTTTACTTCTTTTCTTTTTTCATTGTGTCTCAAGAGGTGAATCAAAGATATATTGATTTAGCAAGAAGAGCTGCTGATGATCTAAAAAGGGGTTTATTGCAAGTTCTCTTAGAAGAAATAGGTAAAGGAGGATATCAAAATGCTATAAGCGTATGTTCTGATATGGCTCAGGAAATTACTAAAAAGTACTACCAGGAAAAATACAACTTATATATCAGAAGAGTAAGCGAAAAACCCAGAAATAAATTAAATTCCCCAGACCAATACGAGTTAGAAATACTCAAAAAGTTAGACAAAATGAACAAAGACGGGAAGCTCCCAAAGGAATACTTTGAATTAGTAAAAGAGGGAGAAAGAAAATATTTGAGATATTTTAGTCCTATTGTAATTCAGCCCATGTGCCTTCCGTGTCACGGAGAAGAGAAACTTTTATCAGATGAGATAAAAAGTTTTTTGAAGAGAAGGTACCCCGAAGATAAAGCTATTGGATATAGGGAGGGAGATTTCAGAGGAGCTGTGAGCATAAAAATAGAATTGAAAGAAGAATAAAATAGATGGTGAAAAATTAGAATTTTGTTTTTGTGCTATGGAAGGGAAATTTGATCCGAAAAATGCTTTTCGTCTTCATGATGAGAGAAGAAAAAAGCTCCTTCCCGCGGAGGAAATCTTAATAACTCTTGGTTTGAGGGAGGGAATGAATTTTATAGATGTTGGATGTGGAAGCGGATATTTTACAATTCCTGCGTCAAAAATAGTTGGGAAGAACGGTAAAGTTTATGCTATTGATGTTCAGCAGGAAATGCTTGAGATTCTCAAACAAAAGGGGGTTCCAGAAAATGTGGTTACTCTACTTGCAAAAAGTGATTATGATTTTCCGGTAGAAGATGAAACAGGAGATTTTACCCTGTGCGCATTCGTTTTACATGAAAATCATGACCCGATAAAATTTCTTGAAGAGGTAAAGAGAATAACTAAAAGCAAAGGAAAAATAGTCATACTTGAGTGGAAAAAGCAGGTTGAAGATTGGGGACCGCCTTATGAAGATAGGGTATCACAAGAGGAGGTTCTAAGATATTGCAATAAGGTTGGTCTTTCAGTTCACGATTACGGAGAGATAAACAAATCTCACTATAAAGTTGTCTGTACAAAGTAGGTAAAGTAGCTTTGTTTTTCCGATTTTTATTTCGGCTGTAAAGCTATAAACTCAACTGATAACGCTCCTCAAAAAAAGTGAAAATATCTATGTTTTACTCTATCTGATAAAATTTCTCTTTTGTTATGGATAAGATAATTTTCGTTATGATTTACTTCTTTTTGGCTGTTTTTATAGGGGTTGCAATAGTTATCCTTCATATTATACTTTCCGAAAAACCAAAAATGGTTGAAAAAGATAAGTATCTCCCGTTTGAAAGTGGAATGAAACCGCTCCAGCCTGCCTACAATCGTCTGCCTGTAAAATTCTACATATACGCCCTCGCTTTTCTCATATTTGATATAGAGGTAGCACTGCTTTTCCCGTATGTCCCCCTGGTCAAAGATTTAGGAAAATTCGGATTTTTTGAAATCTTGTTCTTCTTCACAATCCTTTTTCTCGCTTACATATACCTCAGAGAAACTGCTGTAAAGGAAAAATGATTTTGAAAAAGTGAAAAGGACCCGAAGCGTTCAACCTTTGAGCTAATTCAGAAACTCAGAACAAGCTAAAAAAGTTGTAATTTATTAATAGAAATCTAACATTTTGTTTTTGCTATGATAAAGAGGGAGAAGAAATTTTTTAATCCTTCTTTGGTTCTTGTAGATGGTTCATCACAGTTTTACAGAGCTTTCTTCCAGCTCAGAACACTGATAAACTCAATGGGACTTCCCACGGGAGCTATTTATGGTTTCACCAATATAATAAGGAAGATAATAAAAGATTTCTCTCCGAAGTATTTTGCTGTTGCGTGGGATTCTCACAGAAAATTTCGTTCAGAAAAGTTCAGAGATTATAAACTCCACAGAAAAGAAATGCCAGATGACCTTAGAGTTCAGATACCATATATAAGAAAAATAATAGATGCACACGGAATTGCTAACTTTGAGTATGAAGGATATGAAGCAGATGATATAATTGCCACAATAAAATATAAGGTCAGAGAGAAAAATCAAGATGTAAAAATACTTATAGTCACATCAGATAAAGATATAATGCAGCTTGTAGATGAAAACACATGGGTTTTTGATCCAAGAGCAGAAGATGAAAGCGATGCTTTTTATGACCCTCAAAAGGTTTTTTTAAAGTTCGGAGTAAGACCGGAGCAGATTCCAGATTACCTTGCTCTTGTCGGAGACCAATCTGATAACATACCCGGTGTAAAAGGAATAGGTCCAGAAGGAGCTAAAAAACTTCTTGAAAAGTTCTCTTCGGTTGAAGAGATTTTTGATAACTTCTCATCTCTTGAATTGAAGTTCAGAAAAATTCTCGCAGGTGAAAGACAATCTGTTATGCTCTACAAAGAACTTGCAAAGCTCAAAGTTATAAATGAGCTTGAAGTTGATATTCAAAATCTTGTGCTTGGGGAACCCAAAATAGAAACCTTGATTGAAATATTCAAAGAGCTTGAATTTTCTTCTTACCTCAAAGAAATATCTGATATGTATCCTCATCTTTTCTCTAAATTTGATAAATCAAAGTATTTTCTTGTCTCAGATGAACAGAGATTTGCCGAGCTGATAAACAAGATAAAACAAGAAAAATTTTTTGCTTTTGACACAGAAACTACATCTCTTGATGTCGTTTCCGCAAAACTTGTTGGTATATCTTTTGCCTTCAAAGATGGGACATCTTATTATATTGACCTTTTGAGAGGCAACACGCAGAAAATACTTGAAATACTCAGAGAATTTTTTGAAAGCGAAGATTATAAAAAAGTCGGTCAGAATATAAAATATGATGTAGCTGTTTTGAGAAATTATGGAATAGAAGTGAAGGGGATTTCGGGAGATTCAATGATTCAAGCATGGCTACTCAATCCAGATAGAACGAAAGTGGGCATTGATGAACTTTCTCTGATATATCTTGGACATAAAACGACATCTTACTCTGACCTGACAGCGGGAGGGAGAGTATCTTTTCAGAATGTCAATATTGAGAGAGCAAAAGATTATTCCTGTGAAGATTCTCTTGTTGCTCTATATTTGGGGCAAAAATTAGAAACTTTACTTGCGCAAAAGAATTTACTTGAACCATACTATAACATAGAACTCAAAATAATACCAGTCCTTGCTGAAATGGAAATAAGTGGTGTAAAGATAGATAAAGAGTTTTTCTTGAAATTTGCGGAAGAACTGAAGAAAGAAATTTCTCGCCTTTCACAAGAAATATATAGTGTTTCTGGAGCAAGATTCAATATAGATTCTCCTCAGCAGCTCTCATATATTCTCTTTGAGAAAATGAAAATAGAGTTGGAAGAGATAAAAAAGACGAAGAAAACGAAAGCATACTCAACAGACAACGAGGTTCTTCAAGAGATAGCCAGTGCGGGATATAAAATAGGGGAGCTTCTTCTGAGATACAGATTACTTAAAAAACTTCTTTCAACTTATGTTCAACCACTGCCAAGCCTTATAAATTCAAAGACAGGAAGAATTCACTCATCTTTCAATCAGACTAAGACCGCAACGGGAAGAATTTCTTCCTCCGATCCAAATCTGCAAAATATACCTTCAAAGGGAGATGAGGGAGAAAAAATCAGAGAGGGATTCATTGCAGAAGATGGCAATGTTCTTATTTCTGCTGATTATTCACAAATTGAGCTCAGGGTTCTTGCTCATTTCAGCGGAGACGAAGAGTTGAGGAGAGCTTTTCTGAACGATCTTGATATTCACTCACAGGTAGCATCTTTTCTTTTTGGTGTTGCATCTGAAAATGTAACGAAAGATATGAGAAGAATTGCCAAAATAGTAAATTTCGGCATAATATACGGTATAAGTGCACATGGTCTAAAAGTTCAGGCTAAAATTCCATCAAGAACCGAAGCGCAAAAACTCATAGATTCATATTTTGAGAAGTTTCCGGGAGTTAAAGCTTGGAGAGAAGAAATAATAAAGGAAGCCGAAAAGAAAGGATTTGTCAGAACTCTTTCCGGTAGGTTGAGGTATATACCAGAACTCAAATCAGATGATAAGAACATAAGAATGGAAGGCGAGAGAAAAGCTATCAATACCCCAATTCAAGGAACTGCTGCTGATATAATGAAGTTAGCCATGATAAAGGTCTGGGAGAGGTTGAAGAAAGAAAAAACAAAGTCAAAGATTATAATGCAGATTCACGATGAGCTTATTGTGGAGTGTCCAGAAGAAGAAGCAGAAAAGGTAAAGCGTATTCTGGAGGAGGAGATGAGATTTGAGCAGGAGATTGGTTTCTCTGTTCCGCTTAAAGTTAATGTCAAAGTCGGAAAAAGATGGAGCGAGCTTGATTGAGCTTCTGATAAAGCCAGTTCTTATCTGCTTTGCGTAAAAGATTTTGGAATTTTATCGCAAAAACATCTTTTTATAAAATTTAAAATAATGGCTTTTTTTATACCCCTTGCTCTGACTTTGATATCATTTCTGTTTTTCCTTTTTTTCTTTCTCGTAGATTGCTCCTTTGCGTGGGGTCCAGGTATGCACTCTTTTATCACAATGTCTATACCACTTGGAAAAATATCAAGTTCAGTAGCAGAGCTTTGCAGTAGATATTACCATAACTTTGTTTGGGGAAGTCTTATGGCAGATATGATAATAGGGAAAAATTTTTCAAACTGGGATCACCATCCTCACAACTGGCAAGTTATATTGCGGATATTTTATAAGGCAAGAGAAGATTTCTTAAAGGCGTTCATGATAGGGTATATGGTTCATCTTGCCCAAGATATTATAGCTCATAATTTTATGATTCCAGATTTTATACTTTTCAGTGCTTTTTCTTCGAGATTGCGGGGAGGAATTTCTTTGCTCCATCTTAAAGTTGAATCTTCCGCAGAAAAATTTGTCCCTAATGAGATATGGAAAAAGATAAATGAGCTTAAATCTCTTCCAGATAACAAGTTGTGTGAAAGATTTCTTGAAGAGAATCTGAGAGGTACAATAATAAGCTCTGCCAGAGCTAATGGGAAAATATATGAAAAAGCTCTAACTCTGAACATCATAAAGGAGTCAATAAGGTCAAAAATAATAAAATTTTTGGGAACCGATAATCTTCTTTCCTTCATCATATCTGAATATGCTGATATGGCAAAAAAAACATCTGAGGAGTTAATAAGGAACTTTGAAAGGTCAAAACTTCTTGATTTTGATCCAACAGGAATAGAATCAATATATATATCTTATTCTCTTAAAAAGTCGGTTGAAAAGATAAGGAAAAGGAGGAACGGGAATGGCGTTGAGCCGGCAAAATTTTTCAGGGTTTTGCGTGAATTTCAGCCACCTATCTTCGGAAACAGAATACCCGTGCTTTTTATGTTAAAAAAATCGCTGTGATTTAAAATATCTTCTTTTGTTTTCGGCTTACTTTCGTCTGCTATCCATTCTATTCCAAAACTCTGCGCAACTTTTTTTCCTGTCTCAGGGCAAAAAGGATAAAGCATAAATACTATAACTTTTACCAGGTATGCACAGTTGAAGATTATTTTTTCTGTTTCTTCCCTGTTTATTTTTATTTTGCTCCACGGAGCGTTCTGGTCTATGTATCTATTTGCATAGGAAACAAGATTGAAAATCTCTCCCAGTGCCTTGAACAAATCAACATTCTCCATAGAACTTTTCCATGATAAAAATGAGTTTTCTATATCAATGCCTTCAAACGATGGGGGAGAAACTTTTCTCACTTTACCTGAGAAATTTGATTCGGCAAACTTTGAGATGCGTAAGAAAAGGTTTCCTATGTCTTTTGCGAGTTCGTTTTCATACCGTGTTCTTAATCCCTCTTCTGAGAAATCTCCGTCCTGTCCAAAAGGTGTTTCTCTGAACATAAAATACCTCAGAGCATCTGCTCCGAATAAGCTTACAATTTCAAATGGGTCTACAATATTTTTGAGCGACTTTGACATTTTTTCTCCTTTGACTTTCCACCAGCCGTGCGCAAAAACCATTTTGGGCAGTTCAAGTCCAGCCGACATTAAAAACATGGGCCAGTATATCGCGTGAAACTTCAGAATATCTTTGCCTATAAGGTGAATATCAGCTGGCCAGAAATCGTTCGCTCTTTGAGAAGGATATCCTATTCCAGAAAGATAGTTTGTCAGAGCATCAACCCATACATATATTGTGAATCTTTCGTCGCCAGGAACAGGTATTCCCCACCTTACTCTTTCACGCGGCCTCGTGATAGATATATCGCCTAAATCTTCAAGAGCATTTAAAACCTCCTTTTTTCTAAAATCAGGTTTTACAAAGCCAGAGCTCTCTATGTATTCTTTGAGCTTTTGTTTATATTTCCCTACTGAGAAAAAATAGCTCTCTTCTTCAAGAATTTCTACTGGTCTTCCACAGGTTGGGCATTTTACATCTTCCGCCTGAGAAGAAGGAATAAAAGATTCACAGGGGACACAATACCATCCAACATACTTTCCCTTATAAATATCTCCTGACTCTTTCATTTTTTTCCAGAAGTAAATAACAGCTTCTTGATGTTCTTCATCTGTTGTTCTTATGAATTTATTATATGAGATGTTGAGGTTTTGCCAGAGTTTTTTGAATACAAGATGCATTTCATCGGCAAGTTCTTTTGGAGAGATCCCTCTTTCTTCCGCCGCTTTTTCTATCTTTCTCCCGTGTTCGTCTGTCCCCGTTAGAAAAAAAACTTTGTATCCAATCTGTCTTTTGTATCTCGCTATTATATCTGCTGCCACAGTAGTGTAGGCGTGTCCTATGTGTGGTTTATCATTCACATAGTATATGGGAGTTGTGATATAAAATTTCAAGTTTTCTTGATAGCTCATATCTTGCATCTCCAAAACCAATTATTAAAACTTCATCACCTTGCTTCCTATTAATTCTGAAATTTAAAAGCTTTTGAGTATTTATTTTACAAGTTAAAAAGCAAGAAAAAAGAAAAACAATTTGTTGAATTTTAGAAGAAGAAATTGATTATTTCTGCTGAAAAAATGGAATAAATTTGTATCAAGATTAAGCTATTTTTTTTGATTTTGTTTGTTTTGGAGTTTCTTTTTTGGGCGGGTAGCTCAGAGGTAGAGCGTTGGCCTTACAAGCCAAAGGTCGAGGGTTCGATTCCCTCCCTGCCCACTCATCAAAATGATTCTTATAGTCGGATCTATTAATATAGATTTCACTATAAAGGTAAAGAGGTTTCCAGAAGAAGGGGAAACTATAACAGATGGGGTCTTCTTTCAATCTCCCGGGGGGAAAGGATTAAATCAGGCAGTAGCTTCTGCAAGAGCAGGTGAAAAAACTTTTCTTGTATGCTCCGTTGGAAATGATGTTTTTTGGAAATTTATTGAGGACTATCTGAAAAACGAGAAAAATTTAACTATTCTTCCGGAGGTGAATAAGGGATTTTCAACAGGGGTGGCTTTTATACTTGTTGATGATAAAGGTAAAAATAAGATAGTTGTGTCTCCCGGTGCTAATGCGAAGTTGAGTTCAAACCATGTCAGACAAGTTCTCGAACAGAGTAATCCTCGTTTTGTTGTTTTGCAATGTGAGATTCCTTTTGATGTAGTTCAAACAGTTATGGAAATGAAAAATAAACTGAATTTTATCGTTGTTTTTAACACTGCCCCTTTCAAAAGTTGGGTAAGAGAAATTATCCACATCCCAGATTTTGTTATTATGAACGAAGTAGAAGCAAAACAAATATTCGGTAAAGATGTAAAAGATAAAGATTCTGCTGTGGTTGTCCTCAAAGATTATCCGTTTCACAACTCTGTTATGATAACTCTTGGAAAAGATGGAGTCGTTCTTCTGAATCAAGAAAAGGGGAAAAAAATTTCCCATTTCCCCGCTTTTGAAGTTGATGTCGTTGATACAACAGGAGCAGGAGATACGTTTGCGGGATATTTTTCCGCAATGATGAGTGCAGGTAAAGATTTAGAGGAATCTATAAATTTGGCTCAGGCTGCATCTGCTGTTTGCGTGACAAGAGAGGGAGCTGTTAAATCAATACCAAAATTCCATGAAGTTCTCGCTTTCCTTCAAACTTTGAAATAAAAAAATTGATTACTCCACTAATTTTTTTCGGATTTTTTAATTTTTCTATATGGCAAACGAAGAAATAGAGAAGCTTAAAAAGATTGACCTCTCAACAGAAGAAGATGATACAATTATAGACCTTCTTGATGTTATTGAGCTGAAACTACATAGCTTAAATCAACAGGAATTAAATGAACTTTTTGATGTTCTCGTTAAAATATTAGAAAAGAGAAAGGGAATTCCCGGAAGAAGAGCAGAAGAGATTCTGACAGTTCTCTACCCTAAAATTAAAGAAAAGGTTGTAAAACTACTCTGGTCAGATAGCGCATATATAAGAAGTGTTGCGCAAAGAATAATTATAAATAACAGAGATAAATCTGTTCTTCCAAGATTAATGAAAGACCATGACAGAGATATAAGGAAATTTGCCATTGATATTGCTTTTGAGATGGGAGATGCAGATTTTATAAGACAAGGACTTGATGATCCTGATACCAATGTTTTTGTTTCTTCTGCTGAATATCTCTCTCGTCTTGGGGATAGTTCTTCTTTGAGTAAAATCGTAGAGCTGTTCAGAAAAGTTCCAAAAGACGATATTTACTCTTTGATGTTCTTGATAGAAGCAATGATCAGATTAGATTATGATAAAACTTATCTTCTCATGAAAGAGAAGTTTGACGATGTCAAAGACCCCATTATAGCAGGAGTATATTTGAGAGCTTGCGGAATATCATCTGACCCCAATGTAGTAGACGATATTTTAAGCGCTATTGATGATGATAGCATGAGAAAAGAAGCTCTTGAATCGCTTTTATCATTCATAAGGAAAAATGAAAAAAATATATCAGAAAATTTGAAGGAAAAGATAAGAGAAAAAATAGAGGAAAAAATCGCCTCAATGACAACATCTCAACTTGAAGATGTAAGAAAAATATTTGATATTTTGAAAATATGAATATTTCAGAACTTTCTGAAATCTAAAAAAACTTCAAATAAAATTTTGTTATGCAAAAAGATGGAGTAAAAAATGTGGTTATAATAGGTTCTGGCCCAGCTGGTTATACTGCTGGAATTTACACCGCAAGAGCACTGCTTAACCCTGTTATAATCGCCGGCATTCAGCCAGGTGGTCAACTTATGCTCACAACAGAAGTTGAAAACTTCCCAGGATTCCCAGATGGAGTAATGGGACCTGACCTTATGGATTATATGAGAAGACAAGCAGAAAGATTTGGAGCAGAAATAATCTATGAAAACGTTGTTGATATTGAACTTGGAAATCCCGTTGAAAGAGTTCCGTTTAAAGTCAAGACAGATGGTGGGAGGGAGTTTCTTACCTGGAGCATTATCGTGGCAACAGGAGCAAGTGCAAAAATGCTTGGGCTTGAATCTGAAAAAAAGCTCGTTGGCAGAGGTGTCTCAACATGTGCTACATGCGATGGTGCATTTTTCAGGAATAAAAGAGTTGTTGTTGTTGGGGGAGGAGATTCAGCAATGGAAGAAGCACTTTTTCTCACAAGATTTGCATCAGAGGTAAAAATCATACACAGAAGAGATAAGCTTAGAGCTTCTAAAATAATGCAAGAAAGAGCTTTCAAAAATCCCAAAATATCTTTTATATGGAACAGTGTAGTTGAGGATATTTTAGATGTAGAGAAGGGCAGAGTTGTTGGTGTTGTTCTGAGAAATGTTATTACAGGAGAAAAAAGCTTTTTAGAAACAGATGGCGTATTTATCGCAATAGGTCATAAACCGAATACAGAATTCCTTAAAGGTAAAGTTGAGATGGATGAGAATGGATATATAATAACAAAAGATAAAACTACAGAAACATCTGTACCAGGTATATTTGCAGCGGGAGATGTTCAGGACCACAGATACAGACAGGCTATAACAGCTGCTGGCTCTGGCTGTATGGCTGCGCTTGACGCCCAGCGATTCCTCGAAAGCATAGGTATAATCTCATAGCTCTCTTATATTCTCTTTTTTATTCCTTACGGGACTGATTTCAGACATCCGTGTGATAGAATCTAATTTTGTGATAAGATAACTTATAGATTTATTCAAGGTGAAATTATTAGCCGGTCTGAAGCTAGAACTTTCCTCATTCTCTCCACATCCAAAAGGAATTTTGCCAATAAATAAACTTCCGTCAAAAGATGGATTTTTGAAATACATATATATGACGGGTAATTTCTGAGCTGAAAACCTTTCAAAAATAAATTTTCCGTCAGGTGATAGGCAATCGTCACGGAGTTTTTCTATTTTATTTCCGTCAAGCGATATTTTCCCATCGTATTTTGAAAATCTCTCCCCAGGCAGACATACATAGCATTTTTCATGGCTTGGAATTTCATCTTGAATACTGCTTGATTTTCCAAGTTCTCCTTCAATTAAAAAAGATGGTAAAGATGTAGCTTCCTCAAAAGATGGTTCAAGAACTCTCAATACCTTCATGTCAGGAATTATATCTGTCTCAATCACTTCCGGAAGAAACTCCCGCAGAGGTTTTTTGGAATCTAGAAATTTTCCAATATTTATTGAAATAAAATCAGGAAATATGTTCCCGACAAAACTTTTAACAATATCAGGAATGGCAGAGTTGAATTCTGAAAGATTTACATATTCATTATTACTTATTTTTTCTTTGAGCTTGCTTAAAAATGTTTTCAGTTCTGAAAAATAAGTTCTGTTTAAAAATGACGAACCAACCTCTATAAGGTCAAGAAAGAGCGCAAATGAATTTCGGAAATCAGGAGGATTCACCGATAGTTTTCCTGTCAAAATTTTCCCGTTCTTGTAGCATAGAACATCAGAGTTGCAGTTTTCCAAAAGTGCAGAATCTATAAATTTTTCAGCGTATGAGAGAAATGAGGTTAAGTTTTCTTTGACTTTCCCGTATTTTTCAGGTCGTTTAAACTTCAAAATATTCGGATTCTCCTGATATAAAATTCCTGCTAATCTTATCAGTCCTATTATATCATCTTGCTCGGTAAGAAAAAAGGGTATAAGGTATTTTGAGGTTTTTTCACTTTGTAGTGAGAAGTTTATATCATGTGAAAAAGAGAAGTTGAGAAAAAACTTCACGATCTCGGTTATGGTAAGAGATGCAAGAGCAAATTCTTTTCCGAACTTTCTGCCTATCCTTACTTCTGAAGTAAAACTATCTGTATAAATTGGTACCCCATCTTCTTCATAAAAAGTACAGCTGTTTTCATATACGAAAAGGGCGAGCGATTGTATCTCTTGTAGTATATCTTCCGTAGGTTTTATGTAGTTTTCATAAAGAAGGTTAAGATCCGGTTTCCATTCAAATCTACTCTGTTTGCTTGAAATTCTGCTCGCAAAGTTATTTCTAGATAAAGATACAGAAAGAGAAAGTGTTTGCTGTGGCGTGAGTAAGTTAAGCATTCCTGATTGAGCTTGATTTATTGTAAGAGAGAGCAAATCAAATGTTTTTGCAAGAAGCTTTCCGAACTCTGTCTCACAGTTTTTCTCATCTGATTTTGAGAACTCAAGATATGCGTGTTTGAAAAAACCTTCTTTCAGGTAGTATCTTCCTTTTTCTCTGTGTTTGTATTCAGGAATTTTTTTCTCTGATATTTCTGTTAAGAAATTATGTTTTTTCAGGAATTCCAAAATTTTCTCTTTGGTTTTTTTTGTGTATTCGTTTTGGGGGAAAGCGTCAAATCCATGTGCTCCATCTTCTACTACAAATATTTCTGCATCTTTTCTGTACTTTGATATTTCTTCCCAGAGCTTTACAGATTGTTCCAAAGGAACTAAGAAATCAGCATTCCCATGTATTATAAGGACTGGGAAATCTACGTTTTTAGCATAATTTATAGGCGAGAGAGAATTTATGGTTTCAGCAAGTTTTTCGTCTTCTCTTCTGAAAACTTCAAGATATTTTATGTATCCTGACGAAAGGTCATGAACTCCGTAAAAAGGTATTGCAGCGGATATTTTTATTTCTTTTTTATACTTTGCATAAGTACATTCTTCTGGGAAGAACTCATCTTTTGTGAAAGATACCATTGCAGTAAGATGTCCGCCAGCGCTACCTCCGAGAACAATAACTTTATCTCCTATACCGAATATTTTTCCTTCTGTTTGTGTCCATAGTATTGCGCACTTTAGCTCTTTTATCTGGTCTTTTACTTTTGCTTTTGGGTAGAGTGTGTATTCTACATCAAATAGAGCTATTCCGTTGCACGCAAAAAGTTCTCCCCACCATTGACCCATAGGCAACCTGTGAGTTCCTGCTGACCATCCTCCTCCGTGAATGTGTATTGCGACAGGAAAATTTTTTATTCCTTTGGGTAAATATAGATCTCCGTACAGATTTTTGTGGTATCTTATATTTCTTATAAGTGCGAACTCTCCTCCTGTGTATTCTTTCCCTTCTTCGTTTGAGCATGGTAATGAGTTCTTCTCAATTATTCTTTCTATTTCGGAGCTATATGGCTGATTCTCTCCTTTTATATCTATTTTTTCTCTCTCACAGCTGAAAAATAAAAGCATGATTATTATCAAAAAGTTCAGAAAGTTTGTCTCTTTTAGCTTCATCTTTTCTTTCCAAAGCATCATAAATTTAAGTTTAATATCTCTCGTATTTTTATATCACGATGAGTTCAAGAAACTCTACTTTTTTATGTTCAACCTGAACTTTATCACCTCCTTGATTAAAGATAAAAAGAGCCATTCTGGTAAGCTATACTTGGTTTTTAGTTCTTGCCATAAAGCATCTTTCAAAATTTTCTCCAGATTTTCCGAATCTTCAAATTTTACCTTCTGATATTTATGATTGCCGAGCAGGTAATTTTCCGTTCTCTTATTTTCTTCCCTTATCAGGTAAGAAGCTTTATCTGAAAAATCACGAATTATGTTTATGACTTTTTCTTGTGTATCTTTGCTGAATTTCTTCATTGTATCTTTTCTTATCAGCACACCAGCCATAAAATATATCAAGGGTTCTTCAACAATAAATTGAAAGTATTTATACCATCCATATATCAAAACTGCGTAGTGTGGACCCCAAACTATATCTATGTTTGAAGAAAGCTTTTCAACATCCCATATATTCGCATATACGGGTTTTACTCCAAACTTTTTCAACTGGTTGAAAGTTCCCTCTTGAATTATGTTTTTTGGCCATACCCAGAACGTTTTCCCTGAAAAATCCTGAATTCTCCGCAGAGGATACTTGGAGTAAAAATATACAAAACCTATCTCTACTAGTCCTCCGAGAATATAATCTTCGTTTTCAAGTAATTTTGATAAAAGCGGAGGTAAAACTTCTTTTCTTATGAAATCACCTTCTTCGTAATTTTTTACAAGATATGGCATATCAAGGACAGAAAAATAAGGTATTATAATTCTGAGTCCGTTTACGGTGAGAACAGCACAATCTATCTTTTTTTCTTTCAAAGCTCTTGCTATATCTATTTCATCACCAAAAACTTGACCGGGAATCCACACTATTTCTACTTCTGTTTCCTGTTTTATTTTTATGCTCGCTTCTTGTAAGATCTTTTCAAATAAACTGCCTTTTGGGGCTATTGATGAACATGATATTTTAACGGTAGAACCGGCATTGCAGATAAAAATTAAGTTGATAATTATGATAAAAGAAAAAATCTCAATGAGAAAGGATGAGTTTCTGCATAGATTTTTTAAAATCTCCATTTGTTCATATTCAATTTAAATTTTTTTCAACTTAAATTTTAAATGAATAAAAAATTTTTTTTGTTTTGAATGGATATTTACTTTCATAGAAAGAGAGATTTTAACTCAAAAAATTTTTCAGTAGGATAATTTTATGTTTTGAAAGATTATGTTTGGTGGGAAAAAATTTAAGCTAAACTTTACTTTATTATAAAATAGAGTAAAAAATATATTTATGCTCTTTCTTGTAAATCTTTTCTTCATAGGTCTTACTGTAAAGTTTGCATCAATAGCTCCCGAAGGTTCCTTCTGGTATGATATGGCTCTAAAAATTAAACAGGAACTTGAAAAAGATCAATCCATAAAAATTGTAGTATACAGCGGAACAGCTATGGGAGATGAAGCAGATATAGTGAGAAAGTTGAGAATTGGACAGCTTCACGCTGCTGGGCTTACGAGCCACGGGTTAGAGATGATATCACCTGAAATAAGAGCATACGATATCCCTCTCGTGTTTAACTCCTGGGAAGAGTTTTTTGAGGTCAGAACAAAACTTTTTCCTGAATTAGCAAGGAGGTATGAGAGAAAAGGTTACAAACTCCTTTCCCATTTTGCCATAGGTTTTGTTTACATCTTTTCAAAGTCAGAAAATATATGGGGGTCAAATTTATGGGTATGGATAGGGGATACGCTTTCAGAAGCTCAAGCCAAAGAACTTCAGGGTACTTTTAAGATAGTTCCTCTCCAAATAATAGATGTCCTCCAGGCTCTCGCTACGGGAATTGTTGATACTGTTTTCAATACCTTTTACGCTCTTCATGCTTTGCAGTGGAGCAAATTTATAAAGTCATACATACCTATGCCACAGTACATTTACTCCGCAGGAATAATTGTTAGAAAAGATATATGGGATAAAATACCCGAAGAAACAAAAAGAAGAGGGGAAAAATTTATCTTAGAGAATTCTCTCTCTGTTGAGGAAGGAATAGTAAAACTGGAAAAGCAAGTTCAGGAAGAACTTTCTAAAAAGGTCAGAGTAGAAAATGACCCAAAAAAGATTGAAGAGTTAAAAAATGCTCTTGAAAAAATAAGAAAGAGAGTTATAGAATCAAATCCAGAGATAAAGGACTTTTATGCTCTTATTGATAGAGAGCTAACAAAAATAAGGAGTAGCAAAAAATAGGCACGAAGTGCAATTTGTCTACTAAGTAGAGCTATTTTACAAAAAATCAACTTCTTTAAAATCTTGCATTAAATTATATATTTCCCTATAAATAGATGACCGAAGGTGGTTTCTGAAATATATACTTTATTGATTGTTTTTCTCATATTTATATTTCTTTCTGCTTTCACTTCTGTTGCAGAGGTGGTCTATTCAGCTGAAAGGAAAAAACTCCTGCATAGTATAGATAAGGGAAAAGATAAAAATTTATACGAACTTCTGAAAAATCCAGAGAAATTCTTTTCAACAACTCTCACATTAAACAACATCTTCAATATATCTATTACCGTTATAATAACAACTAAGGCGAAGGAGTTAGGAGGAGAGATCTGGGTAGCAATAGCTACTGTATTTGTGACCCTTGCTATAATTCTTTTTGGAGAGGTTATACCGAAGGCGTGGGGATTAAAAAACTCACATGAGCTTGCAAAAATTATAATAAAAATCATCAGCATACCTTACAGTTTTCTTTCCCCTCTTATCAAACCGATAGAGAAGATAATGAAATCTTCTTCAACAGAGGAAGTCAAAGCAGTACTGAGTTTAGATAGATTCAGTAAGGAACAAATAAAGATGGTGGAGGGAGTTTCTCGTCTTGCAGAACTTGAACTCCAAGATATTATGATTCATCGTAATGAGGTGAGAACTCTTGATGTTAATATGACATTGGAAGAAGTTATAAAACTTATAGAGAAAACCAAGCATACAAGGTATCCGGTTCTATCTGATGGAAAAGTGGTCGGGATATGTCTTTCAAAAAATCTCATCCCGCTTCTTTTTAAACAAAGAGGTAGTGAAGATATAGCCAAGAAGAAATTGGGTGATCTGATTTTTGAAAATCCAGATATAGTTGCTCCCGCAAGAATTTCGGCTCCTTCAAAATCTGTTCTTGAACAACTCGCCGACTTCAAAAAATGGAGAACACATATGGTCTGCATAATCAACGATAGAGGTGAATTTGAAGGAATAGCAACTCTTGAAGATATTCTTGAAGAAATAATAGGAGATATAGAAGATGAGTTCTCTGAGAAAAAGGAGTTTTTCTGGGTATCAGGAGAAAACATATATGTAAAAGGTGAGTCACCTATAAGAGATATAAATAGAGAGCTTGGTTTGCAAATTTCAGAAAAATATCCGACGGTCTCTTCAACTATTCTTTCTGTTCTGGGACGGCTCCCTGAAAAGGGGGAGAAAATATATTTTGACGGCTACCAATTTGAAATTGTGGATATTTCAAAAAATAAAATAAATCTTGTGAAGATAACAAAAAGAGAAGAGGGAAAGGAGAGCGGTAAAGAAGATAAAGAAGAAGTTGAGCTATTTACATAATAGATTTTTCCGCTCTGAAAGGTACCCGAGCATGGGGAAACGATGTTTTAAGCAATTTATCAGGCAATTGATTTATGGATTAAATTTTATATATTAGGGGGAGAGATTGCGAGAGGGTATCGCGCAGGGTTTTCGTTTTTCGAAGCCCTGCGAGGAAAGTCCGGTCCCATAAGGAGCGGGGTGCCCGTTAAGCCCTACTTTTTCAGTAGGGTGGAGCGGGAGCATGAGAGTGCTGGAAAGTGCCACAGAAAACATACCGCGGTATGTATTTTCATACATACCGCAAGGGTGAAAAGGTGTGGTAAGAGCACACCAGAAACCCGGGCAACCGGGTTTGCTTGGTAAACCCCACCCCGGGCAAGGCCAAGTAGGGGGGAAAGGAGAGAGAAGATGAAGAAAAATAAAAATGTTTTTAAGTTTGTTTTTCTTCTCTCTCCTTGCGGGTTGCTCCTTACCGCTATTTACCCCCGGGTAGGCCGCTTAGAGTAATGATACCCAAAAACACAGAAACCGGCTTATCTCGCAATCTCTCCCCATCTCAAATATTTGAAACAAATATATCAGGACTTAGAATTTTTCAACCTGTTGAGGGGTGGCGCTTTTCAGATGATGCGGTCTTTCTCTCAGAATTTGTTATTCAGATAATCAGAAAGGTGGAAAAAGAAGCGGAGGGAAGAAGTAAAAATATAGAAAGAAAAGACGATGTGAAGTTCTGCATTGATATAGGAGCAGGTTGCGGAATAATAACACTTTTGCTCGCAAGAGAGCTGAAAAACTGCAGATTCTTCGCCATAGATATAGATAAGCTTATGGCAAACTTATCTTACCTTAATTTTCGGAATAATAGAGTGAGAGCTTTTTCAATCTGTGGCGATATAAGATTTTATCCTTTCAGACACGAATCTTTTGACATTATAGTTTCAAATCCGCCATATATACCCCCAGATGAGGGAAAAAAGTCAGATAAATATGCCATTGCTAAGTGGGAGATAACTCTTGACCTCAGGACTTTGGCAGATGTTTCTTCTCGCCTTCTGAAAGACAGAGGGTTTGTTTTTGTTGTATATCCGTCTTACAGGTTAGGAGAGGTTTTATCTAATTTTTTCAAGTTCGGTTTGAAGCCGGTTTTCATAAGATTTTTCCACCACTCTTTTGGCAAAAGCTCTGATTTTTTTGCTCTGGCTTGCCAGAAAGGAGTAAAGCATAAACTTGAAGTTCTCCCGCCGTTTTTTAAAAAATAAAGAAATTCAGATTTATTTATTTTTTAATTGAGTTGAGGAGTTCTTCTCTGAATTTTCTCATATACATCATAGCTTGTTTGTATTCTGATTCAACATTTTTGACACCTTCAAGAAGTGAGAGTAGGTTTCTTGAAATTTCGTCTGTAACTTTTGATTGCTCTTCTGTTGCAGAAGAGATAGCTGTTATTTCTGTGTTTATTTTATCAGTAGATTGCGTGACTTCGTCAAAACTTTTTTTACCTTCCTGAACTGCCTCAACACCTTTTTTTACAACCTCGAACTCTTTTTCTATCGCCTCATAGGTCTGCCCGACTCTTGATATTATCAGGTTTATTTTTTCTGCTATTTCTCTTGCTGCACCATAAGTTCTTTCTGCGAGTTTTCTGACCTCTCCTGCAACAACTGCGAAACCTTTTCCTTGTTCTCCCGCTCTTGCTGCCTCTATCGCTGCGTTCAGAGCAAGAAGATTTGTCTGATCTGTTATGTCTTCTATTATAGAGATTATCTCTGATATTTCTTTTGTTTCTTTTTCAAGGTTTCTCGCCATATCAATGACATTTTCCATGGTTGAAGCTATTTCATTTATGAATTTTACGATTGAGTCCATTTTTTCAACACCCTGTCTTGATGATTTTGCTGTTTCTTCTACATTTGATGCGATGAGGACTATTCTTGAAGCTACTTCTGCCGAAGAAGCAGAAAGCTCTTCCGATGCCGTGACTATGACATTTACTTTATTAAGTTGCATGTCTAAATCTTTTTCTAATTTATCAAACTTTTTCTCAAGTTCTTCAAAATCTTTCTGAATAGAAAGCATTTTTGATTCTATTGCTCTTTTCTCGGCTTCGAGCATATCTGTTATGAGTTTTTTTATTCTTTGACCATTTGAGGTTTTTGGGTTTTCGCTTCTTGCGTCTTCAAGAAACTTTTCAAATTTCCTTCCCTCCTCAATTTTTAAAAGAAGGAATACTCCTAAAACTGCTATTATTCCTACAATTGTTATGATAAGTGTTCCAACAGAAAAACCCGCTATTGCTAAATACACAATAAAAGATACCAAAATCAAAGATGTCCCGACCAGAACTCCTAACATATAGTTTATTTTAAAATTTTTCAGAATTTTTATCTTATTTTCGTTTTATTTGTTATGAATTTTGAACAGATTTCGTGTCTAATTTCTTGCAGATAGCTAAAAATTACTCTACTTCAAAAAGTAAGAATTTTTTCTCGTTTTGTTTGAAGATTATTTTTATCTTTCCATCAAAATCATTGAATACAAAAACAGGAATTTTCCTCCCGCTCTTTTTTTTCTCATTTTCTTTCATAATTGCTATTGCATCATCTACGGTCATAGGTTTTTCTATGTTTACTCTTATTCTTTCTATTTCTGGTTCCTCCTGATAAGAGATTTCTTCTTCTGTCTTTGTTTCTACCGGTTCTATGGAAATTTCTCTTTTTGTCTGCATTTCTTCTCTTATTTCTTTCCAGAACTCTGTTTTGAACCTATCTATTTGTCTTTCAATCTCTTCTGAAAGTTTATCTATAATGACTCTTGGGTCAGTACCTTCTTCTTCTGTGTAGATTGATGGGAAAATTTTTTTTGTGGTAGTTATTATCACCTCTCCGCTTTTGTTCTTACCTTCTTTTTTGTATATGAAATAAATCTTTGCGTTCTCTCTTATATTTTCAGGAATTTTCTGCACCGTCTTTGAAAATTTTTCAAGAAAATAGTTTTTTACAAAATCAGTTATGTTCGTGTTCTTTGAAAAAAAATAAACTTTTACATTGTCTATCTTATCTGCTTTTTTTTCTGATTCCATGATGGTTCTACCTCCTCAAATCATAAGATTAATTTTTAAGTTATTTAAGCCTTGTAGTTGTTTTGTGAAGAATTTTTCTATACATTCTTATATTTCTCACTTTCATGCTCGTTTTTTACTTCGTTTATAGTTTTTGAGAAGGGCTCTGAACATTTCCACTTCCTCTTGGTTTAATTTTTCCCAGGTAAAGTCATCGTCTTCTCTCCCGAAGTGTCCATAAGTAGCTGTTTTTTCGTATATTGGCCTTCTGAGGTCAAGAAATTCAATGATTTCTTTTGGACGAAGAGGGAAGATTTCATGAACAAGCTTTTGAATTTTTTCTTCCGGAACTTTTGATGTTCCGAAAGTTTCTACTGTTATGTGTACCGGGTCAGATACTCCTATCACGTAGGTCAAATTCACCTCACATTTTTTTGCTATTCCCGATGCAACTATTGTTTTAGCTATTCTTCTTGCCATGTAGTTAGCGGACCTATCTACCTTTGTTGGGTCTTTTCCTGAAAAGGCGCCTCCACCGTGTCTTGAGTGTCCTCCGTAAGTATCAACTACTATTTTCCTTCCTGTCAATCCTGCATCTCCAAGCGGTCCTCCTATCACAAATCTTCCTGTTGGATTGATGAAAAATCTTGTGTTGATAAGTAATTCTGCTGGAATGACCTTTTTAATTACCTCTTCTATTATGAACTCTTTGAGTTTCTTCTGGTTTTGTTCAGAGGAATATTCTTCCGAGTGTTGAACTGATACAACGACTGTATGGACTCTTTTTGGTTTTCCATTTTCATATTCAATTGTGACCTGACTTTTCCCATCTGGTCTTAAAAAAGGTGCCTGTCCGCTTTTTCTTTTTTCCGACACTGTTTTTACTATTTTGTGTGCGAGCATTATAGAAAGTGGCATGAGCTCTTCGGTCTCATCTACCGCATAGCCGAACATAGTCCCCTGGTCACCTGCTCCTATATCTTCACCTTTTATAACTCCTATTGCTATATCTCTTGACTGTTCTTTTATATGTTTTTCTATTCTGCAAGTTCTCCAATCTATTGAGTTTTTTTCATCTTCATATCCTATTTCTCTGACAACTCTGCGAGCTATTTCTTCGTGGTCTACTGTTGCTTCTGATGCGAATTCTCCTGTTATAAATATTATGTTTCCGGTTGCCATAACCTCGCAGGCAACACGTGAGTATTTATCTTTTCTTATGTATTCGTCTAGTATTGCGTCGGCGATTTTATCACACATCTTATCTGGATGCCCTTCTGTGACGGACTCGGATGAAAAAAGCTTAACCATCTCGTATTGCCTCCTTCTTTACGCAATAATTATATTTACCAAATTGTAATAAGTTGTAAAAATTAAAAATTGATTTCTTTTTTTTCTGTTTTATTTTTTATAGAGATTACTCTTTTGTTTTTAGTCCTATCTTCTCTTTCACTTTGTTTTTTGCCTCGTTTATCCTTCTTTTTGCTTCTTCTTTCGCAAACCCGGCTATAACTTGGATGACCTTTTTTGTATCCCCGCCATACATCTGCTTCATTCCCTGAAAAAGGGAATAAAGATTTTTTACTATCTGAACCTGTGAATTTATTTTCTCTTTTATTTTATTGAACTCATTGATTGCAAGACCGATAGGGAAGGGTAAAGGTTCTTTTTGCTGATAATCTTTGGTAGTTTGTTCTGCTTGTGCGCTTTCAGTTTCCACTCTGAATTCCTCTTGTATCTGAACTTTCTCATCGCTTTGGGTATTTTGTTCGGTTTCTGGCGTTTCTTGCTTTTTTTGCGCCTTTGCTCTGGTACTTTTTCTACTCTTTCTTTTTTCTTTCTCTTCCATCTGTAAAATTACCTCCTTATTTTTAGAGAAGTTTTTTTGCAGAGAAAAAATTATTCCTTTTTTGCTTTTTTTTGTTTTTCTTGTTTTTTTTGAAATAATACATAAATTTTTTTAGTTAAATCAGCTTTCGGCTGGTTTAACTGAGGTACTCATACTGTGAGTATCTCAAAATCATTATCAGGAGGAATAAACAATGAGGTTAAAAGGAACAGTAAAATGGTTTGATTCAAAAAAAGGTTATGGTTTTATATCACGGGAAGATGGACAGGGTGATGTTTTTGTTCACTGGACAGAAATAAAGAGTGAAGGGTTTAAAACGCTCGTTCAAGGTGAGCAGGTTGAGTTCAGCTTGAAGGAGGACCAGAAGGGCGTAAGAGCAGTGGAGGTCCAAAGGTTATCTCCACCTCGTTCCACTCCAAGACAGCAAAGAGGAGGTAAAAATTTCAGAGGGTCTCCAAGAAGAGAAAGATAAATTAGTATTGAATTAAAGCTGTTTTTATTTTTTAATTAGGATTAAGCTCTGAACCCTTCTATTTTTTCAATGAACTTTTGAGTCAGTAAAGCTATGTGATACCCATCGTAGTATCTGTGATCTATTGTTGCGCCTATTGTCAGAATTGGTCTTGGTTCTATACTCTCCCCAACGATAAATGGTTTCAATCTTATTTTCCCAACAGTAGCTATTATTGGAGTTCTTGAAAGCGGGAAAAGAGGAGCGAAACCGATTTCAAGTCCAAAAATTCCTACATTCGTGACCATGGCAGAACCAAATGGGTCTTTATCAAGCCCTCCGATTGATATTCCGAGCTCATAAGAAAGAAAATGAGATAGACGTAAAAGTATCTTGAGCATAGGAGCGGGCATTTTTCCAAACAACTTTATCATTGATAACATTTTTTTCTCTTTCCCTTCCTTTATCTCCTGTGCCTTTTCCCTTAGCTCCCTTGCTATCTCTTCAATCTTTTTTTTATCTACATCTTTTATTTTTACTCCCGCGAGCTGTCCTCCTCCGAATTCAACCTGGAAGAATATATCAACAGATTCACGCTGAACAAGTTTCCCTCTCTTCATTATTAAGTTTAGGTGAGGAAGCTCTCCAAGAGTGTCTCCAATTGCTTTCCCTATAATATGCGTTATTGTTATTTTCTCACCTGTTTCTTCCCTTTTTCTTACTATGTACTTTTGCATTTCTGTTGTGTCCACTTCTATAAATCCGTATATTGAAGGGTCGTAGGGGTGTTTCCATATCTGGCTTGCAAGGTTCCTCCAGGGCGATATTTTCTCTTCATTTTTTTCCCTTTTATTTTTATAATCCATTTTCTTCACCTCAAAAAGGACTGATTACGGAGGTAATATATATGACAATTCTTTTACAAGCAAAGGATATATTTTTAATGTTTCTTCAAGGTATTTTTCAATATCTTCGGGTTTTATGCCTGCATTTTTGAAAATCTCTTCGTCTATCTGGTATAGCATAGAATCTATTGAAGCGCCTATTCCCGTCATCATGGCTACTCTGTCTCCTATATGAACCGATACGGCTAACTTATATAACCTGCTTGATTTATCTTTTATCAGGTGGAGTTTATTGAACTTTGACACAACTTCTCTTATTTCTTCTGGGATTTTCCATTTTTCAAGTATGATAGATGAAAGGTCTGATGAGGTGAGCCCGAAAAGTTTTTTTTCTATTTTATCAAAGCTTTCCCCCTTTTTTATTTCAGATTCTACTTCGTGAAAGTTTTTTGAGATGAAGTAATCCATAGCTATTTTACCTATTACTCTGAGGACACCTGCTGTGAAAGCGACATCTTCAATTCCCGGCCATTTATCTTGTGATATGAGTTTAGAAGTGTATGCTCCTATGAATGCCTGAAGGCTGAGTTCTCCTCTTTTTAACCTGAAGTATTTTAGTTCTATGTCAAATGAGTTTTTTGCCTGTGCAGATATTATTATGGATTCGAGAGATTTTACACCAAGGAGCGCTACTGCGTGTTCAAGCGTTTCTATCTTTCTTGAGAACCCATATAGCGGAGAGTTGACAAGCTTCATCACTTCAAATGATAAGACGGGGTCTTTTGCTATTTCCTGTGCTATTTTAGAGGAAGAGGAAAGCGGGTCTCTTATGAGTTTTAGAACATTTGCTACAACTGGGGAGAGAGGGGGGATCTTTTCAAGTGCTTCTGAAAGGTCTTTATCTGTTATTTTTATCTGATGAGTCATAAATAGCTTTAGAGAATAAATTAATCATTTTTTATTTTTAAATTTTGGTTTAATTTATTTTGTTGAATTGTTTTTTATTTTGGTTTTGTCTATTTTTTATTTTGATTTCGGGGCGTAGCGTAGGTGGTAGCGCGCCGGCTTCGGGAGCCGGAGGTCGCCGGTTCAAGTCCGGTCGCCCCGACCAATACCAATCAGATGGGAATAATATACTTCGTTCTATTTGCCTCCGTCTTTGTTATACTCATTCAAAATTATTACTCATTCACCCAACCTCTTACTCTCCAGATTTTTCACATCACAATAAGAGGATTACCGATAGGTATCTGGTTCCTCCTCGTATTTTCTGCTGGATTCCTAATAGGATACCTCAGGGCTGTTCCATCTCAAGTTAAGGCGTTTTCCAGAGGAAGAGAAATTGAAAAATTGAAAAAGAAAATTGAAGAGCTCGAAGTAGAAAATCAGATGAGAGATGAAAAAATAAAAGCTCTTGAAACCGAAATATCTTCTTATCATCAGGAACAAATTCAAACTCAACCCGCTAATCAGGTCGGAGAAAATAAATAAAAAAATGAAAGTTTGTTTAGCCCTTGACATAGAAGATAAAAAGAGATTCATAGAGATAGTCAAAATCACAAAAGATTATGTTGATGTATATAAGATCGGACCTGTTGCTCTATCTTCACTTGGTGTGTTTTCTCTTGAGGTAATATCGTGTCTTGAAAAAGATATATTTGTGGATCTCAAATTTTATGATATTCCATCTGTTGTTAGAAGGAGCATAAAGAATTTCTGCTCTTTCGGAGCCAAAATCTTTACAGTCCATGTATCTGCGGGAGAGGAAATTTTCAGGTCAGCGGTTGAAGAAGCTAAAATTCACAAAGCTGAAATCGCGGGAGTTACTATGCTCACTTCTGAAAATTATGATGAGAAAGTTATTTTAGAAAGAGCTCGGAGAGCTTTCGAGTGGCAAGCTTCATGGGTCGTAGCACCACCAAAATTTGCAAAAAAAATAAAATCTGAACTTAAAGGTAAAATCAAAGTGATTTCGCCCGGTATAAGAATTTCACCGCAAACACAAGATGACCACAAAGAATTTCTGACTCCATCTGAAGCAGTAGAAGAAAAAGTAGATATGATAGTTGTGGGAAGACCAGTTATATATTCTGAATCCCCACAAAAAGTCCTTCAAGATATAAAAAGAGACATAAAATTGGCTTTGAAAAATATATGAGGTTTCCAGAGGAAAAAATACTGACCTTGGATAAACTTGAAGTAGTTCTTGAAAATATAAGAAGTCAGAAAAAGACAATAGCATTCACGAACGGCTGCTTTGATATAATCCATGCAGGACATATAAAGACATTCTTTGAAGCGAAAAAATACGGAGATATACTTTTTGTCGGGATTAATTCTGATCAATCTGTAAGACGACTGAAAGGTGAGAAGAGACCTATCATACCACTTGAGATGAGAATGATAGTAGTTGCGTCAGTAGAAGCGGTGGATTATGTTATACCCTTTGATGATGACACACCTTTTTCTCTTATAGAGAAGATAAAGCCAGATGTTCTGGTAAAAGGGGAGGATTGGACGGAAGATAAGATAGTTGGAGCAGATATAGTAAAATCAAGAGGGGGGAAGGTTGTAAGAGTAAAGCTTATTGAAGGAATCTCAACGACAAGCATAATAGCGAGAATAATAGAGAAAATGAAAGATAAAGTATAAAAATTTTGTATATAGGAATAAAAATCAAAAGGATGGCATTTATCTTGAAGAGAAACAAAAAATCTTATTCTCTTACTATTTTTATTTTTTGTGTATCTTTCTTTCTTCTTCTGATAAAGAATCTAATGGGGGATGATGGTAAAAACATTTTCATGCGCGAGAACTGCACAAAATGCCACTCCATAAAAGCCGAAGGAGTAGAACCACAAAAAGAATCCCTTCTCAAAGGGAAGAAAATAATAGATCACTCGGGAGTTGGCATAAGGCGAGATAGCGAGTGGATTCAAAAATGGCTCAAAAAGGAAATAGAAAACGAAAAAGGAAGAAAACATAAAGTGAAGTGGAAGGGAAACAACGAAGATTTAAAGATTCTGGCAGAATTCCTCTCAAATCTCAGAAGGGAAATTCCAGAAGATGAACTCAAAAAGTGGTATCAAGATTTGCTCAATTCATCAAGATAATTTTTTCAATCTTGCGAGAATTCAAGACGTTTGAGAAAAATTCTTATCTCTTCTTCTTTTTGATCTACTATCTCTTGTGGTTTCCCATGCCATATTATTTGTCCATCTTTCATGAATATTATTTTATCTGCAAGTTTTATGGCGCTTTTTATATCGTGCGTTATAACAAGAAATGTTGAGCCAAATCTTTTTTTGAGGTCAAGTATGAGCTCTTCAATAGAAGAAGATGTTGCGGGGTCAATTCCAGAAGTTGGTTCATCTAAAATGACTATTTTGGGGTTGTGAATTATAGCTCTTGCGAGTGCAGTCCTTTTTTGCATACCACCAGATAGCTCAGCAGGATATTTCTTCTCGTGTCCCTTCAATCCTATAATCTCAATTAACTGATATACCTTCTCTTTTATTATGTTTTTATCTTTTATTTTGTTTATCTCGATAAGAGGGAATGCGATGTTTTCTTCTACTGTAAGCCAGTCAAATAGCGCAGAATTCTGAAACAGAAAACCGAAATTCTTAATAATTTCAAGCTTTTTCTCACCAGATAGCTCATTTATGATTTGCTCCTCAAAAATAATTTTTCCTTTTTCTGGTTTTAAAATCCCGACTATATTTTTCATAAGAACGGTTTTCCCACATCCAGACCTCCCCATAACCACTGTTATTTTTCCCTTTTCTATCTCTGCATTTATGTTTTTGAGGACGGGTTTCCCATTGAAGTATTTCCAGAGATTCTCTATCTTTATTATAATATCGTTCTCCATAAGTAGGACCAACAATTTTCACCTTATATTTTATTTTTTGGAAGAGAGCTTTCTTGTTTTTTGGATTGATAAGAAAATTCGGAAGGGAAAAATTTTTGTTTTTTGGAAAATATTTTTAAGTTAGAAATATTTATTTTGAAGTTAAAAATAAATAAGGAGGTGAAAACTTATGAATAAATTAACCTTTTTGTTTTTAGGTGTCGGATTAATTGTGGCAGGTCTCTGGCTCTCTGCATCAGCGGAAAAAGGAAAAGAGCTTAACTTCACCGTCTATATCAGAGCTTATGATACTACGATCCCCGAAGCTACAATAGAAGGAGTGACAATAAAAAATGTGAGGCAGTTCAACGTACTGAACGAACCAGAAAATCTAGTTGCGAGAGTGGGGGATACCGTAAATATCAAGATAGTCAATGAATCGCCTATAAGTGAGAACTTCTCTATTGAGGGATATGATGTTGATATGACGCTAAAAGCAAAGGAGACGAAGGAGACGAAGTTCAAGGCATCAAAACCCGGTTCATATACTATATGGTGTAAGCTCCACCCAAAAAATGTCCATCTTCCCGGTTCATTCTCTGTAATACCATAAGTCCTGCTTCTTATTCATAGCTCCCCCAGATAGAGGAAGATCACATATGATATTCCTAAGAAAGAAAAACATAGATAGAGAAAAACTTTTAAAGAGAAAAGATGCATTTGGAAATATTTTCCTTTTCCTCTTTCTTGGGGGAGCTTTTATGTTTTTCTTGTTCTCTCTTTTGGAGTTCTATAAGAGTTCGTACTGCAAAGAAAATTTTAACGGTTTCAGTTTTGCTGAAAGGAAAAAGATATTCCATTTCACTGAATACTCTGGAAAATTTTTGATTTTGTATTTTGGATATACAAGTTGCCCAGGGGTTTGCTCTACTATGATGAAGAAATTAGCAGATGCGTACTCCTTACTTGATAAAAAAGTTCAAAATATGGTCGATGTTGTTATGGTTGGACTTGACCCTGAAAATGATACTCCCGAAAGGATGGAAAGGTATGTGAAAAGTTTTAATGAAAGTTTTTCATGGAAATTGCTTCCGAAAAAAGAGTTAGATAAGGTAGTGAATGCTTTGGGTATAGAGGCGGTAGTTTTAGAAGATGGAGTAATAGAACACTCAAGTTATGCAGTTTTGATAGATGATAAAGGTTATGCTGAACTTATGTTTCCTATTGAGCTGAACCCATATGAGATAGCGAGCGATATTGAAAAGATAGTGAGGAAGAATGATGGTGGTATTTTGAGTGATGTTTGTGTGCTTTTAAATTCTGCTGATTTTTCCCCATAACTTTTGATATTCTTATAAGATTTGTTTTGGGAAGATTTTTATGGATGTAGAATGGAAGATTTTTTTTATTTTGGAGAGGTTATGGATTGCTTTTGAGAAGATTCTGCGAGATGTTGCAATTCAAAATAGTTTAAGTCCCCTTCAAGCCAAAATAATTGTATATCTTTTGAGGAAGGGAGAAGCGAGCATAAAAGAGGTTGTGAGTGAGGTTAATGTCAAGCATTCTGCGTGTAATTCTGCTCTGAAAGCTCTCTCACGAAAAAAACTTATAGTCATTTATGAAGGAGAGACAGACAGAAGATTCAAGATGATTTCTCTTACAAATGCTGGAAGAGAATTAGCGAAAAGATTGAGCTGGTATTCAGTTTTTTGCGAGTCAATTTCACAGCTGAGCAGGAATGAGAAAAATCAGTTTCTTGTTTTGCTTATGAATCTTGCGAAGCTGATGCAAGAAAAAGGGCTTATTTCTCCCCAGAAGATGTGTTTTTCGTGCGTTTATTTTCACGATATGTATTGCTTATTTTTGAAGAAAAAACTTTCGTCAGAGACGCTTCAGGTTTCCTGTCCAGATTTCAAGCCAGCTTAATTTTTTAAGTTGTCTCAAGGAGACGATTTTTTTCAGATTTTTCTTCGGGTGAGAAAATTTTTTATGGGAGAAATTTTTCTGTTTGGTTCGTGGTAAAAATTTTTGTATAAAGTGTAAATTTTAACTTTATAATTTAATTTTGAGTGGTTATGAAGGTTGGAGCTTTTTATCTTTTTGAGACGCTCGGTGAGAAGACCCCGAGCCAAGCTTACAGAGAGGCAGTTGAGGAATCGGTCTTCGCGGAGAAAATCGGTTTTTATGCTATCTGTCCTGCCGAACATCACTTCGCAGAACACTACGGAATAATGCCTGATACTCTTGACTTTCTATCGTGGGTTGCAGCAAGGACTAAAAAAATAAAACTCTGGCCGATGGTGATTGTTACACCGCTTAACGAGCCAATCCGCCTTGCAGAAAGAGTAGCTATGCTCGATCAGTTCTCGGAAGGCAGAGTTGTTTTCTCTGTTGGTTCAGGTTACAGAGCGTATGAGTTCTACCCTTTCGGATATGACATAAAAAATAACTGGAAGATGATGAGAGAATCAATTGAGTTCTGCCAGAAAGTATGGGTAAATGGGAAGGTCTCATACGAAGGGGAGTTCATAAAGGTGAAGGATGTCGAGATTCAGCCAAAGCCATACCAGAAGCCATATCCACCCATATACATAACTACAACAAGGGATGATCAGATAAAGTGGGCTGCTGAAAGAGGGATTTATGTTATACCTGCCGCGGGTTTTTCAATATATGAGCTAAAACATGTATTTGACCTTTATAAAAGGGAAGCTGAAAGTTTAGGGAATCAGGATATGCCAGAAAAGGTAGCTTTCAAGTGGATATATGTTGACAGGAGCTTAAAGAGAGCGAGAGAGCTTGCAGAAAAATACTTTATGAAAACACTTTTTGCTTTCTTTCAAGGAGGGGAACATCTATATAACCTTCTTGCAAGAAAGCTCAGAGAAACGTGGCCAAAAGATAAACCATGGCCGGGAAAAGAAAACGAAATAAACTTTGAAGTGCTTACAGGTAATATAGAGTATACAACTTGTGCGTGGGGAGACCCTGAGAAGATAAAAGATATTATGAGTTTGTTGAAGGAGCAAGGTGTAACTATGTTCATAGGGGGGTTCAATATGGGAGCTATGCCTACTGAACTTGTCAAAAAATCAATGAAGCTATTTGCAGAAAAAGTTCTGCCATATATTCAGTAAAAAGCTGGGGGGTTAAAGCAAGAATGAAGGGAAGAGTTAGCATATTCAGGGAAAGCGGGAAACCGCTTGAGATAAAGGAGTTTGAAGTCCCTGATCCGAAAGAGGGAGAGGTTTTGGTCAGAGTTTTGAGAGCAAACATATGTGGTTCAGATATACACATGTTTTCTGGTGAAGCTTTCAAGGCGTTCGGCGGACTTTTTTATCCTATTGTTCTCGGTCACGAGTTTGTGGGTCGGATAGAAAAACTGGGAAAAGGAGTCGAAAAAGACAGTATCGGTAAAAGCATATCAGAGGGAGACCTGATTTCTGCGTGCTATTTCAGAGGATGTGGTAGATGTAAGAACTGTTCTCTTGGGCAGGAGCACGCGTGCTTTCAAAGCTTGGTTTCGGTTCTCAGAGAGGCAGAAAAACCCCCATTTTTTGTCGGAGGTTTCGCTGACTTTTACATTATAAGACCAGGGCAAAAATTTTATAAGTTAGACGATGATCTCCCGCTAGATATATCAGCAGCGATAAACTGCGCATTATCACAGGTTTTGTTCGGTTTAAAAGAGATTGGCTTGGGGTACGGAGATAGCGTTGTTATACAGGGGGCGGGAGGACTCGGGCTTTTAGCGGTTGCTGTAGCGAAAGATATGGGAGCAGGAAAAGTTATAGTCGTTGATGCTATTGAAGCTCGTCTTGAACTCGCAAAAGAGTTCGGCGCAGACCACACTATAAAACTTGATGATGATTTCAGAGGGAGAGTAGCCAGAGTTAAAGAGATTACAGAAGGTGGTGCAGATGTTGTCGTTGAACTTGCGGGAAACCCAAAAGCTGTTGCGGAAGGCATAAAATACATGCGAAGAGGTGGAAAATATCTTATTATGGGAGCAATAAATCCAAAGCAGAAATTTGACGCTGATCCATCTGTGTGGATAGGGGAAAACCTCACTTTAAAAGGTGTATCTCTTTATCATCCGCATACCATCTTGCTTGCCCAGAACTTCATAAGAAGGAACAAAGATAAAATTCCTTTTGGGAAGATGTTTTATGTGTTTGATTTTGAGAAAATAAATGATGCGTTCCAATCAGCAGTAGAAAGGAAATATCCAAGAGTCCAAATCAGAATTTCAGGATAAAAGAGCAGAAGTGGAGGTGAAAAAAGTATGATAAGTTTTGCGTTAGATGATGAAGAGAGAATGATAGAAGAGATAGCCAGAAACCTTGGAAAACTTCTCAGAGATGGTATGAGAAAATGGGAAAAAGATGGTGTATCTTCTGAGATTATAAAAAAGTATCAGGAGACAGGTTTTGCTCTTATTGACCTGCCAGAAGAACTTGGGGGTGTAAATGCGGGATTTTTCAAAAAGGTTTTGGCTCTCGAATCCATGGCATGGGGATGTGCAGGCACTACACTTTTTCTTGAACTCCCATCTTTTAACTCACATATTCTTGTCTTTGCTGATGAGAATGCAAAATCAAAATACAGAGACAAAATGAATAAGGTGGGAATATACTTTGATTTTGATAACAATTTCTCTGAGGAGAACGGAAAATACACAGGTTCTGCAAAAGCTGTTCTCGGTAGAGATATAGCTCTTTTCTTTCTCGTGAAGGATGGGAAAGTTCTTGTTTTCAGGAATTTTGAGATTCAGAGAAAAAAACCGCTTGCGTTAGATGCTGTGGGAGTGAATGAATTGAAGCTTTCTGATTCCGAACCAGAAGATATTTTTGAGTTAAAAGATAAGGGCAGATATTTTTTATCTGTTGCGAGGTTATATCTTTCTGCGATTGATACCGGGATTTTGAGAGCAAGCTTTGAATATTCTTCTGCTTACGCTATGGAGAGAGAAGCTTTCGGGAAAAAGATAGCTCATCATCAGGGTATGGCTTTTTTACTTTCTGATTTTTCCATTGCTACTTCTGCCTGTCAGCTTTACTTATGGAAGGCAGCTTGGTCGCTTGACACAAAGCAAGAAAACTTCTTTCAGGTGTGTGCAGATGCGTTCTCGTTCATTTCTGAAAATGCCGAAAAATTTACCGTCTGGGGAGTCCAGATACTTGGAGGACACGGTTTTGTAAAGGATCATCCGGTCGAAAAATGGATGCGTGAAGCAAAAACTATATCTTTGCTCTTCGGAGGAAAACACATATCTGAAATTCATTCATCAGAAGAGTGAGTTCGTATACTTTATCTTGAAAAGTTTTATGTGGTTGTGCTTTCTGTATCAATATAAATATCCTTATTTTTCATAAGAGTATTTTTCGCAACAGGTTTTCTGACGATCTGTATTCTCACCATTGCTGAAACATACCAAATAGTGTTTGCAGGACTTTTCACGGGAGCTATTTTCCATGCAAGAGTGTTTTGGTGATAATCCCAATTTTCGTATTTATTAAAATCCCTTATTATATCGGTTATCACCGCACCGGAGTTAAGTATTATTTTTTGTAATTCGCTCCATTTATGTAATGATGAATCAATGAGCGTCATACCTATGTATCCGACCGAGCCAACGCCTTTCAAGCACCAGATAGATTTTTGAAGGAAGGTTTGAAATGCCTTTTTTGCTTCTGGTGGGTCAGTGACAAAGACATCGAAATTTCTGTTGAATTCCTTGGGAAGTGGATTCCTAAGATCAAAAACCTCTGCTTTGAGCTTTAAACCTCTGCTTTGTGCAACCTCATTTGTAAAATCAATAAGCCGTTTATCTATATCAAGAACTAAGATTTCTTCTGGGAGTTTTGTTAGTGCAAGAGCTATTCCAACTAAGTCATCGTCTCCCAAAACTATTATTCTCTTTTTCGCTATGTCACCTCTCAATCGCATCATAGAAACCCTTGCTATTGTACTATCTGGAGTTATATTTCCCTGGTCGTATTGCTGGATGGGCTTTGGTCTGTTTTTCTGTATTTCAAAAAACTCTTCATATATCCCTATTGCTTTTATGTTTATTCCTCTTCCCTGACACTCTGGACAAATCAGCTCATTGATGAACTTTGGGATATAGTCAAATTTTTTTTCAAGCTTTTCAAGAACTTTTATGTTTTCGTTTTCAAAATCAATGTAGCCATATTTTTTCAGCAACCTTATTGTTTCTGCGATAACAGGAATAGGTTTTTGTGAGAAATTCACGATCTGCCAGAAATTTCCTGTTGTTTTTACAGCAGATATTATATCCTCTACATCTTTCGGACTTACTTTTATTTTTGTCTTTTTCTCTGTATTTTTAGCTATTTGTTCAAGCTCTTTCTGTGAATCTTTATGATTTTCCACAGATTTTTTGCGCCCCCAGGGGGATTTGAACCCCCGTTCCCGGCTTGAAAGACCGGTGTCCTAGACCGGGCTAGACGATGGGGGCAAAAAAAAGCAAAATCAATAAATTAGATAAAATAAAAATTTCCCAGTTCCACTTTTTCAGGATTTTTTTATCTTTACTACTGAAAATTTTTTGTTTAATCTATATTACCAACCGCAGATTGAAGTTTCCCATCTGGTCTGACAGCCAAATGCATTTGGAGCACAGAACCTCCCACCTGGTATCCACTTTGCTGTACCTCCCGAAGTTCCAAGATCATAAATTCTCAAAGAGCCAGAATCGTTCCCTATTATGAGGTCTAAACTTGAATCACTATCTATATCACATACTATGGGAGAGATTGGATTTGAAGATATAGTTCCACCTGTTGCTTTGGGGAATCCTGTTATATATTCGGGATACAGCTGTCCGGACCTATTTACAAGATAAAACCCGTGAATCTTACCATCACCTGTTGCAACAAATATTTCTCCACAGCCATCTCCGTTTATGTCTGCTATTGCGGGAGTAGATACTATAAATGAACCAAGATTTCGCGAAGATTTCAAGCTTCCCGATTGAGAGAGAATATATAAATTCCCTCCGGTGTTTCCAAATATTATCTCCTGATTTGTGTCCCCTATTGCTGGAAGACAAGAATCAACATCTGTGACTGCTGGTGGAGAGATTATCTGAGCTCCTACTGTGAAATACTGCGATGTCCATCCTGAACACAATCCGCCAGTTTCACTCACACAGTAGAGCGCTCCACCTTTTGTTGCAACCAGTATTTCAAAGTTGCAGTCATTTCCGAAGTCAGCTAAAATTGGAGATGAATCAAGCGAAGTTCCGGTGTAGATAGTCCATATTTTAGTTCGTGTAGCAAGGTTTATTGCGGTTATGTATCCATCAGATGCGGTAACTATTATTGTATCGTATGTTCCATCACAATTTGTATCTACTGGAAGTGGGGAAGAAACTATATCTGGTTGAAGGTCTCCATTTATATCTGATATTGGTGCGCTGTTCAGTCCGCATTCAAGAGGCGTTCCTGCTGGGTAGCACTGCCTGAAAGTAAATCCAGACGAACCAACCTCATAAGCTGTAACTCTACCTTTTAGGTCTCCAACCAGAACAACTGTGGTAGAACCATCTGTAAAGATTGTAGATGGCGGAGAGAAAATTGCGGTTTCTGTGCTTTGAGATGAAAAAGATGAGAGGAAAGGAGATGTGAGGTTGAGAACCCTTATCTTTCTGTCGGGATCTCCTGTGCCAAATACAAGCTTTCTCACAGCTGATACAAGAATTTCTAAAAACACACCCTTTATCGGACTTCCCACTGCATCTGAGTTTTGAACCGCAGTTGCTTGCGATACCGCATAAACTCTTCCGGTGGATGTTCCAAATATTATCTCTTTCTTTCCATCTCCTTCAAGGTCTCTCAAAATGGGAGTTGTGCTTATTGAACCCACTGCGTTGAATGGGCTCCAAGATTTCTCTATTGGGCATCCCGGTGGCTGAATCTTTACAGTTGATGTTGCTTCCGCTTTATTTCCTGCATAATCATATCCTATCGCTTTTAAGATGAAAAATCCGCAGTACTCTGTTGCATCCCACGGGAATGTTGAGGTCCCGGAACCTACGTTTGTATCTACGCAAGGAACTCTTCGTGAAGTAGAGCAATCTCGTGTTGATGAGATAAATGAACCTACATCAGAAACTTTTATCTGATACTCAACTTTTTTGAAGGGATATGATGGCGGAGCGCATCCTGTATCTCCAAGATTTACATTAACACCTATGGGAGAGTTTATTGATGAATTGTTCGGTGGAGATATTATTGTAACAGTGGGAGGTGTGTTATCTACTAATATCGGTGCGGTTTGAGTGTTTGTATTCCCTGCGCGATCAATAGCTATTATTTGTATTGTGTGAGGACCGTCTGAAAAAGCTGATGAATTCCATGTTATTTGGTATGTCTGAGGAGTAGAGCAAGAAATTGACGAACCTGGAGAGATTGTATTTATGAGTGTTGAATCAACGTAAAAGCTTACCCTCTCCAAAAATCCATTATCACAAGCAGAAAATACAACTCTGGTTGAGCCAGATGGGCTATTTGAAACGCATTCGCTTGCAGAAGGAAAGATTAAATTCAGTCCCGGAGGGGTGTTATCAACTTTGAAATCTCTTATCTGCGTATTCGCTTTCCCTCCCTTATCATAGGAAGTCGCAAAAATTCTTTTTGATCCATCTGAACCACACTGTGCAGGAGTTAGTGTTGCAAATACATTCGCAGTAGTTGATGGAGGAGAGATATTAAATACTATGTTCGCAAGATCTGATGATGTTGTTATATCTACTAACCTTATAACAACTGCTGTAATTGTGTTGATATCAGATGTTGAAACTCCGATAACTGTGTTTGTTGGACATGTGAGATAAAATGCTGTGGGAGATGTAATAGAAGCTGATGGTGCGATATTATCTACCATTACGACAATCTGCGTTACTTCTTGATTTCCTGCTGAGTCAAGAACTACTCCCGTTATAACGACATCGTTTGCATCTCCCATTGTAGCCCAGTTTCTGATACATGTTCCAGAAGGAGCGTTTACTGTGCATGATCCGAGAGAACTTGAACCGGCAGTTATGCTTATAGAAGAAACCCTGTTCAAATCAACTCCCGATACTCTTATTGTAACTGTTCCTTGCAAAACCGAATCAGTTGAAGGTTCAACGAAGAAGGCAGTAGGAGGGGTTCTATCTATTATAAAAGTTGTAGGGGACGGAGTTATAAAGCTGTTTCCCGCTTCGTCAAATATCGCAGCTGTTATGCTGTGAGTTCCTTCCAAAAGCAGAGAAATATCTGCTGCGATGGAGTAGGGAGATGAACTATCTACTCCTACGAGATTGTTATCTATATAGAATTCAACTCTGTTCAAGAGAATATTATCTGATGCCGAAACCTGAATTGTCAGACCATTTGAGTTTGTAAGAAAACCCGATGTTGGAGCTGATATGTTTCCCGACGGCGGAGTATTATCTATCACTACAAATATCTCAGAAAAACTTGAATTCCCGGCTCTATCGTATGCTACTCCTCTTATTGAATGCGTTCCATCTGAATAAAGTGATGTGTTCAAGATAAAGTTGTATGGATTTGACGGATTTGAGACATCAAATAGTTTTACGCTATCTATAAATATTGATAGTGCTGTCACCCCGTTTGCATCAAAGTTGGCTATCTGAACCGGTGTTGAACCCCTTATGTAAGAACCAGAAGAAGGAGTTATTATCCCTACAGAAGGTGGAACATTATCTATCGTTACGGAAATTCCGAACACTGTTTTAAATCCCGCAAGGTCTTCAACAGAAGCTGTAATAGAAGCTGATGGAAAAGAGGAGATAGATGTGGAATCCCATACTATTTTGTAAGGAGGAGATGTTTTTTCGCAAATTAGCGTTTCTGCATCGCATACTCTGACACTATTTACAAAGAACTCAACTTTTTTAACTTCTATGTTATCTGATGCATTTACTTCAAGCGCGACCAATCCGCCTATCACTGCTCCTGGTGAAGGACTTATAAAATTTCCTGTCGGAGGTGTGTTATCTATTCTTATGTTTCTTATGCCAGATGAAGCTTTGTTCCCGGCAAGGTCCTCTGCTTTTATCTCTATTGTATGTGTGCCATCTGAGTAAGAGAGGGTATTGAGGTTAAATTTGAAGACATTCGGCAAAATTGTCGGATTTGTAAGGATAGAATGGAATATTCCATCTACATAAAGCTCAACTCTTTTGAGGATTCCATCTGGGGAATCATTTACTACTGATGTTATTTCAGCTGATGAGCCAGTTATAACTCCGTTTTCAGGCGGACTCTGAATTGAAGCTACCGGAGGGGTATTGTCAAATGTCACACTTACCGAGTAAGATGTTGAACCACCAGAAAAGTATCCTATAACTCTTATTGTTTTTTGCCCATCTGCGTGTAATCGTGTATCTTCTTGAAAGACAAAGGGAGATGAGAACGGAGGAGTGGCTGTCTGTCTTTTCAGTGAATTTATCCATAACTCAAGTTTCTGGAAGTTTCCAGAAAAGCTTACCTCAACGCTCATTATACCTTTTATATACGAGTTTGGCGAGGGAGAGGTTATGATAATTGAAGGAGAAGATTGGGTTGTAAACGAAAATGTGACAGGATTAGAGAGTGAATTTCCCGCAAGGTCTCTTATGTCTCCTGTTATGTATACCCAATATGTTTTACCAGGTTGTAAAGAAGAAATCGGAGATAATGAGATAGTTCTCAGGTCTGTGCTGAATGTTATGTTTGAGTTTATTTTATTTATTCCATCGCTTATGAAAAGTGATGATGAATTTACCGTTGAGGTGTTTATGGGTTCGGAGAAGACAAACTTTATTGTAGGGTTCAAAGATACATTTGTGGGCTGTTCGGGTAAATTTACCTTTTTGTTATCTATGTATATTTCAAGGAGTTGTGGTGGGATATTGTCTGTTGTTCCTCCACCTCCTCCGCCTGTGGTTGTTCCTGTTGAGAACACAGAGATGAAATCTTGAATCATTTCGTTCCCGCTTTTGTCTTTAACTCTTACCTTAACCGTGTATTGAGTGTTCAGTTTGAGTAGATTTAGCGGTGAGATTGTAAGCTGATAGAAATTAGGGTCATAGTTAAAAGTATAATTTATGGGAGTTGTCCCTCCTTCAAGGATATTTACTCTTGATGTTATATCTGATGTATCTATATCTTCTGAAAAGAGGATTATTATTTTGGTATTCAGTGGAATTCCTGCGGAGTTTGGAGGCGGAGAGATGAAGATAACTTCTGGCGGAGTTACGTCTGGTCCGATTCCGAAAGTGCTGAAAAGCCATACAACATTTACTCCAAGTTTTTCTCCATCAAAAGCAGTTATGTCTTCTCGTAAAGTTACTATATATGTTTGAGAAGGTTCAAGAGGACTTTTTGGCTTTAAAATGGCAATTTCTTCCCCTTCTATGTAGTTTATTGTTGAATCTATTATCTTTCCGTTTATATCTTGGAGGAAAAAGTTTGAGGAGTTTATATTAATTATTCTTTTTGAGAAGACAGCATATATAATTGTGTCTTGCCTGACAACTGAAAGGTGAGGAGGATATATTTTTTTTATGAGTGGTGGAAGAGTAGGGGGAGGAATAACAGAGATTTGACCTCCAACTACGGTAAACTCCCAAGAAAAATCATCTTGAAGTTCCTGACCTATTATGCTTTTTATCTTTTTTGATACGAAGACCTTGTATTTTCCGAGACCAGTTATGTCTGGTGTTAGCTCTACCTTCTGCTTATCTATGATTTTTATCTGCTTTTTTATCTCTGTTCCGTCTTTGTAAACCTTTATTGTGTCATCTGATATAGTTGTTTCATCTAATATTTTTGAGAACGAAATTGAGATTTTGAGTGGGACAGAGGTCAAAGGGAGCTGAAATCCGCTTGGTGGGAAGAAATCAAGTATCCTGAACTCTGGGGTGGGTTTTCCTGTCCCTCTTGCGCAGGAAAAAATAAGAAATAAAAAGCAGAAAAAGTAGAACGAGAAATTTTGATAAACTGTATGATAACTACATTTTGAGGAATTATCATTTTTCCTTCTCGGCATTTTTATCCTCAAAGAAATATTTTATCGTAGTTTATTGAGAATTATTTACTTATCTCTTATTATTTCTTGATAAATCTTAATTCTTTTCAGTTTTTATCTTTTGAATTTTTGTTTTATGTTCCTGAGAGGTTTTCAATCTGTGATATTATATTTGTAATAGAGGGTGGAAAGATATATACAGCGTTTTGGTCCTGTAAAGCTCCTACAATTCCCTTTGTTCCCTTTATATTTTTTGCTTCACCTAAAACAAGATAATAGGGTATCGCTTTACCTTCTACTTCTATTTTAACTCTCAGCTTCTCCTCGGGTATATATTTTGTAATATCTTTTACATTATCCTCTAAGAAATCTACTACTTCTACATTAGAAAGTTGGGAGAGGAGTTCTTTTACTTTTGATGAGTCAAGCTCTTTTTTCTGGTCTTTCCCCAAAAGGTACCACTTTTCAACATTTTCCTTATCTCTCTGGATTATTGTTGACCTATCTTTTCTTTCAATTGCTATCTCTTTCACTCTCCACACATAGTAGCTTATTACTTTTCTCTCTCTATATTTTGATGCAAAAAGAGTGTTGTAGAAATCTCCGCTGACCTCCACCGTAAAGATATTAGGTCTGTCAGGTCTTTTAGCATATATCAGTTTATCTTTCAGCTTCAGAAAAATTTCAAATTTTTCTCCGCCCTGAGTTATAGCTTTTATGATTATATCTGGCTCTCCGAAATCAAAATGAGGTTCTGTTGTATCTGAAACAAAGTTTATGACTTTTATTCCATTTATCTTGTAGAGAAGGTCCCTCACTTCACTTTCTTTTGCTTTCACAAAAGTTGTGTTTTCTGGGAATTTTATATACCAGGTTGTTCCGCCTTCTTCTCTCTTTTCAAAAAGATAGGTCTGATTTTCCTTTTGTATTATGAGCTCTTTTACATCTGGGACCACGAAGTCCATAGGTCTTCTCTCTCTGAAATCTTCAAACTTTTTATCTATGACTGACTCAAGAGCTCCGCTTACGAGAACGACTTTCTTTTCTGGGTCGTCTTCTCGCATTGCATATACGCTGTAGCCAACCTGTGATTTCAGCCCAATAAAAATACTGAACTCTTTCCCATCGTCAAGCTTTATTTTTACCTTGAACCTCGGATTGTCTAATCCAAATTCTTTAAGATCTTTTGGATTTTTCTCTATCAATCTTTCAATTTCTACGGAGGAGTATCTTGATGCGATTGGGTCTACGGAGAATCTATCTGCCTCTGCCCAGATAGGGTATATTATATCCCACTTTGAATCTTTCTTTCTGAAGCCGATTTTCTGTCCTTCTGGTTTTTCTATCCATATTTCGGAAACCTTTGAAGAATCATATTCTATGAGTTTCTTCTCTCTTTCTTCCTTTTCCTTTTTTCTTTTTTCTGCCGGTTTGAGTAGAAGGAAGTATCCTCCTACCACAATAACAAAGAGAACAAAAAGAATTATTGTTTGTCTGAACACTTTCATAGAGGTAAAAATGTAATTATTTCTATGTATTTTTTAATAATTTGGTTTTCCGAGATTATCAAAATATCTGAATTA
>Ga0105162_1000114_pt1 | contig 53828 bp, 44 predicted proteins | sample JNZ201metaG_FD_81532 | JGI IMG/M metagenome (GOLD analysis project Ga0105162, IMG submission 81532) | Hot spring microbial communities from Jinze hot spring, China to study Microbial Dark Matter (Phase II) - JNZ 20120812A | ecosystem: Environmental > Aquatic > Thermal springs > Hot (42-90C) >...
GAAAAAATTGCTATCTGAAATAGATGATATAAGGAGGTTGAGAAGGATAAAAAAACTCATCTTTTCAGCAAAAACACCCGATGAATTTATAAAGAAAATAAAATCCCTCAAAAAAGTAAAATTTCTTAAATGAAAAACAACAAAGATTTTTGATATATCGGTTAGTTTCCAAGCAGAAGGAAATCAAAAAATTAGTATTTTGATTTGAGAACACCAATCTGAGTATTATAAATAAAATGGAAGCAGGTAAGCTTGAGTCCGTAATTTCAGATATAATACTGAAATTTGCACACAAAGAAGAAAATCCTTCTCAAAGAAGGTCAAAAATAAAATTAAGCATAAAGGAGGAAGGAGAAGCGGTATTCAACGAGAAAACTCAAAAACTCATAAAAGATATTTTCAACACAGAATTTAAGTTGATCAACTTTCAGGAAAATATACTTGTTCCCAAGATAAATCCGAAGAGAGTAAAGGAGAGCAAAAGTCATTTCTTTCATGTAGAAAGTAAAAGTCAAATTCACAAATTTCTCTTTTCAACATGGATAAAAATGATAACAGGAATAATTCCAGATGAAGTAGAAACAGAGGACAAACTGATAGAAGAATTTATGGAAGAAGTTGGAGCGAATTACAGATTTCCTATATCTTCAATCATAAATCTTTCAACGCTCAACATGGTCAAGACCGTCTCAAAATGCATAAGGTTCATCGCTGAAGGGAAAATTTTTTCAGTAGAAAATCTTGAATCAAGTGCAATAGCTCTCCTGCTATCATACAACACACCTCACGCAAAAAAATATATCAAAATCCCAAAAGTAAAAGGAAAATATCTCTGGAGAATATATCAGGAAAAAATCATAGATGAGCGGAAAAGAGAAGTTATAAAAATTTTTTGTGATTTTGATGGCACAATAACTAAAAAAGATGTTTCAATAGCTTTACTTGATAGATTCACAGAGGGAAGCTGGAAGCAACTTCCAAAAAATGTCGTCAAAGGAAACATCGGCTCAAAAGGAGCTTATCTCCTCATAAAAGACAAAATAAAAGGAGAAATCTCCGAAATGCAAAAATATGTGAGTGAATTTGAGATAGAAGATGGTTTTCTTGAATTCTTCAATTTTGTATCAGGGAGATATAGTTTTGAAATCGTGTCGGACGGATTTTCATTCTACATAAAAGAAATACTCAAAAAATGGGGGATAGAAGCAAAATTCTGGGCTAGCGAACTCATTAAAGAAAATTCAGGATTTAATTTCATTTTTCCGAACCAGAGCGATTTCTGTGATCTCTGTGCGACGTGCAAACTCAAAATAATCAGAAACAATTCAGAAAACTTTACCGTCTTTATTGGAAACGGTATTTCAGATAGGTGCATAGTTGAGGAAGCAGATATAGTATTCGCTAAATCACGCCTGAAACAAATCTGCCAGATGAAAGGAATTGCCTTCTTTCAGTTTGAAAACTTCAACGAAATCCTTGAGATATTCAAAAAAGAGGTTAAAGGTTTCGTAATTGACTTTGACGGAACAATAGGATGGTCATTTGAAGGTATTTACGACGCTTTTTTATACACTCTCAAAAAATTTAACACTCCACTGCCAGAAAACATAAGAGATTATATTGGGCTTCCCCTTATAAAATGCTTTGAGATAATTTTAGGGGAGGAAAATGCAAACAAAGCCGTTGAGATATTCAGAAAGAGGTATAAAAAAGTGTTTTTGAAAAAAACATTGCTCGCTCCCGGAACAGAAAAAACCCTCAGAAAACTAAAAAATTTGGGATACAAAATAGCAATACTATCAAACAAAAAAGGAGAAATTTTGAGAGAGCTTATAAATCATCTTGGAATAAGTGAACTTTTAGATATAGTGGTAGGAGAAGGAGACATAAGTTATGAAGGTAAAGAGATATTCAAACCAGACTCAAAAACCATAGATTACATTTCAGAAAAAATAAATGTTCCCCCAGAAAAGATCGTTGTTGTAGGCGACTCAGAAATAGACCTTCAAACTGCAAAAAATTCAAGCACTCTTTTCATATTACTTTACAACTCAGACACAAATATTGATAAATTCAAAGACGCAAATGGTTTTATCTCATCTATAACCCAACTCCAAAAAATAGGAGAATTTTTCAGAATAAAAAATCAAATCGGAAAAATTCATCAAACTTGAAAAAGTAATTTTTTTGCCTTAAATTTATCTTAACTGTGAAAGTTCTGAAAAAAGAGCTATTTCTTATCTTTCTCTCTCTTTTTTTTCTCTCACAAGCTCTGAAAACTCCCTGCATTATAAAATTTGAAAAAACCACTGAACACAGATGTTGTAAAGAAGAGAAAGGGAAAGAAAGCGGAAAGATTATAGGTAAAAGCCACGAAAATTGTTGTATCTCCGGAAACTGCGGATGCACATCTCAGGTCTTTGCAGAAAACCAAAAACCAGAAATAAAGAAAATAGAATTTTCAGGAGAAGAAACACTCCGAAAAGATTTGTATAAAAAAATTTTCGAGAGGAAAAAATCAGACCCACCACGCCCTCTGATATAGATTCTCCGAAATAAACCCTAAAAATAAAACGGTCATAAACAAAGCAAAAAATCCAAAAAACAAGAAAGGAGGTATATAAAAAATGGCGGTTTTGCTTTTGACACTATTTATAACATCTTTGAGCTTAGATGAACTTATAGAGATGGCAATCAGGAGCAATCCAGCTTTGATTTCGGCAAAGGAAAAATATGAAGCATCTTTGTTATCACAAAAATACTCAAACTCACTCCCGAATCCCAAATTAGGTGTTGGATACTCAATATCAAGAGGAAAACCTGAATTCCTGTTTGAGCAAGAGATACCATTCCCCAAAAAACTTGAAAAATTCAAGAGAATCTCTCTTTCAAAATCTGAAATTGAAGAGGAATATCTTGAAGTTTTAAAACACGAGATTATTGCCGAACTGAAAAAATCCTTCTTTGAAATCTGGTTTCTTAAAAATCAAAAAGAAATCATAGAAAAAACAAAAGAGCTTTTTTCTCAAATAGTTGAGTCCGCAGAAGCAAAATATAGAGTGGGGACCGAAAATCTTCCATCTCTACTTGAATCATATCTTGAACTCTCAAAATTAGATGAAAAACTCATCGTGGTGTCTAACGAAATTGAATCCGCATCGGCAAAAATGAAACAAATAGTGGGAGACATAGATATAGAAAGCATAGATTTTGAAAAATCTGCATTCCCTATGAAAATAGATATTGACATAAAGGAACTTGAAAGTTTGGCTCTATCAAATTCTCCATACATCAGATACGAGCTTGCAAATGTAAATTATCTCTCCGCACTTTTAGAATCAGAAAAAGCAGGCTATTTTCCAGATTCATCAGTTATGTTTGACACAATGGGCGGAATGCCACGAGTTATGCTCACTTTCACAATCCCCGCATATTTTTGGTGGAAAGAAAATGCCAGAGTCAGTGAATTACAAAAAATCCTCTCATCTCAAAAACAAAAACTTGAAAATACAAAAAGAGAAATAACTTACCTTCTCAGAACTTTCAAATCATCTTCTGATAGCTCATTTGAACTCTGGAATCTCTACTCAAATAGAATTTTACCTCAAGCAGAGGCGTCCTTTGAGTCCTCAAGGTCAAACTGGATTGCAGGCAAAACCGACTTCATACATGTGATAACAAACCTCATCACACTACTCAACTACAAAATAGAAGAGAAAAGGCAGATATACCTTAACAGAAAATATAACGCTGAAATAGAAAGGTTAGTAGGTCTGACCGAAAAGGAGGTGATAAATCATGCAAGATAAAACAAAAAATCAATTCAGAAAAATCAAGATTACTAAAAATAGAATCAAAAAAACTCCGAAAATCATATTATCACTGCTCATCATAAAAGTTCTCGTCTTCACCTCCTACTGCTCGGAGAAAAGAAAAAGCGTTCAGAAGAAAAATCACAATGCCACAATTCACGAACACTATCATGAACACGAAAAAGAGCACAACCATGAACACAATGGCAAAACTCGCGAAAAAATAGAACAGCAAAAAAAGAAAGAAGAAAAGGAGAAGAAAAAAATCTTCTACTGCCCGATGCATCCGAACTACACATCTGATAAACCCGGAAAATGTCCGATATGCGGTATGGACCTTATAGAAAAGAAAGAAAGCGAAAAAAATGAAGAGGAAAAAACCTCACCGGAAAAATCAATCTTCATCTCACCACAAAAATTACAGCTCATAGGTGTGAGTTTCACCAGAGTTCTGAAAGAGGAAGTAGAAAAAGAAATAAGAATATATGGATACATAAGCTACGATGAAAGAAAAATAGTATCAATAACTCCGAGGTTTTCCGGATGGATAGAAAAACTTTATGCCAACTTTGAAGGAAAAGAAGTACGCAAAGGAGACCCCCTCGCCAAAATCTACTCACCAGAAATCCTCTCCTCATTTCAAGATTATCTTATACTAAAAAAACAACACGAGAAATCAGGAGATGAAAAAGTAAAAGAAACTTTATCTGAACTCTTAAAATCAGCAAAGAAAAAAATTCTGCTTTACGATCTACCACAGGTTGAAATAGAAAGATTACTCAAAGAACCATCACCCTACATAATCATTCGCTCACCGTCAAATGGAGTAGTGATAGAAAAAAAAGTATTTGAAGGGAGCTATTTTCAAGCCGGTTCAGAAATGTTCAAAATAGCAGACCTATCTCAGCTCTGGTTCATAGGCGAAGTATATGAAAAAGACATAAGAGACATAAAAGAAAACGAAAAAATAAATATCCTCATAACATCAGTAGGAAAAACCTACTCAGGAAAAATAGAATTCATATACCCACACGTAGAAAAAGAGGTAAGAACAATCAAAATAAGAGTTTCTCTTCGGAACGATGACGGGAAATTAAAACCATATCTTTACTCATATGCTTACATCAAAATCCCGCTCGGAAAACAACTTACTATACCTGAAAGTTCTGTGATAATTTCGGGAGAAAAAACATATGTGTTTATAAAAGGGGAAAAAGAAGGAGAACTCATACCAAAAGAGATAAAATTAGGACAAAAATTAAAAGAAAAGTACATAGTTGAAAGCGGACTAAATGAAGGAGACGAAGTTGTATCCTCAGGAGTATTTCTCATTGATTCAGAAAGCAAACTAAAATATGCTCTTGAATCATTTGGAGGAATGCATGAGCATGGCAAAACACACGAAAACTCAGAAAACCAAAAAGACGCAAAAAATAAAACTCAAAATAAAAACCTGAACGAACAAGAAAAAGGAGGACACACTCATGGTAAACAAAATCATTGATTGGTGTCAGAAAAACAAATTCTTCGTCATATATATATACATATTTTTGGTTCTGTGGTCGGTATGGACTTTAAAAAAGTTGCCAATAGATGCTATTCCTGACTTATCAGATGTTCAGGTCATAATATATGTTTCATACGAGGGGAAATCACCAAGCACGGTAGAACTGCAAGCAACATATCCTATTGTATCATCTCTTCTATCAGCTCCAAAGGTAAAAACAGTAAGGGGCTACTCGTTTTTCGGATTTGCTCTCATATTTGTCATATTTGAGGACGGAGTAGATATATACTGGGCGAGGTCAAGAGTGTTAGAATACCTTCAAGGAATAGAACTTCCTGAAGGAGTTCAGATTATGCTTGGTCCAGACGCAACAGGAGTAGGATGGGGATTCCAATACGCTCTTTCTGATAAAACAGGGAAGTGCGACCTTGCGTGCCTTCGTTCTCTGAACGACTGGTATATAAAATATGTTCTTAGGTCTGTTCCCGGAGTTGCGGAAGTTGAATCGGTAGGAGGTTTTGTAAAGCAGTATCAGGTTCTTCTTGACCCGCTGAAACTCAAAGCTTACAACGTTTCGGTAGAAGAAATAATATCTGCAATACGAAAATCTAACCTTGAAGTCGGAGGAAGATTGATCGAAATATCGGGAGCAGAATTTTTCATACGCGGTTCAGGTTTCATAAAATCAAAAGAAGATGTAGAGAATATACAAATAAGATCGAAAGATGGAACTCCAATATTTCTAAGAGATGTTGCAGAGATAACTCTTGGAGGAGATATAAGAAGGGGAGCAGCTGAACTCAACGGAGAAGGGGAAGTGGTAGGAGGAGTGGTCGTGGTAAGATACGGCGAAAATCTTTTTAAAGTTGTCAAAGATGTAAAAAAGAAATTAGATGAAATAAAAAGTTTCCTTCCCGATGGAGTTGAGATCGTGACAACATATGATAGGTCAGATCTAATTCAAAGATCAATAGACAATCTCAAAAGAAAAATAACCGAAGAGTGTGTTGTTGTGCTTGCTGTATCGCTCATATTTCTTTTTAACTTTTCCGCTGGAATAGTAGTAGTTGTGGCTTTGCCCGTATCTGTTCTCCTTGCCCTTATGTCAATGTATTACCTTAAAATAACATCAAACATAATGTCTCTTGCTGGAATCGCATTAGCGATAGGAACTATGGTAGACGCGATGATAATAATGATAGAAAACTCACTTAAAAAACTTGAAAACGAAGATGAAAAGAAGATAAGAGACAAAAGAGAAAGAGAGAAAATTATATCAGAAGGCATGAAAGAGGTCGCAAGGTCTCTTCTTTTCTCCATGCTTGTTATTACGGTCTCTTTCTTGCCTATATTTTTCCTTTCGGCTCAGGAAGGAAGGTTGTTCAAACCCCTTGCCTGGACGAAAACACTTTCTATGTTCTTTGCAATTCTTGTTTCAATGACTTTGACACCATCATTGGCAACGCTACTTATAAGAAAAAAGCCAATACACGAAGAAAAAAACCCCATATTCAAAATTACAACAGAAATTTATCATCGTATTTTAGGTCTTGCAATAAGGTGGAGAAATATTGTGCTACCGCTTGTTGCATTATCAGTCATACTTTCATTTTTACTTTTCAAAAAACTTGGAAGGGAATTTATGCCGGAGCTCAATGAAGGAACAATATTATATATGCCTACAACACTTCCCGGAATATCTATTACATCCGCAACAAAACTACTGCAAATTCAAGACAGAATCTTGAAATCTTTCCCCGAAGTTCTGACCGTCTTCGGTAAAGTGGGGAGAGCAGAAACCTCAACAGATCCCGCTCCCCTCTCAATGATAGAAACGACAATAGTACTTAAACCAGAAAAAGATTGGCCGTGCAGAGTAGAGAAAGAATATAGTTTTGCTCCCAATTTAATAAGACCAATACTGAAAAAACTCCTCGGGGAATGCAGAAGATGGAACTTGAAGGAACTCGTGGACGCGATGGATAAGGAGATGCAGTTTCCCGGAGTAGCCAACGCCTGGACGATGCCCATAAAAAACAGAATAGATATGATAACAACTGGAATAAAAACACCACTCGGAATAAAAATATTCGGTCCCGACCTCAAAATTATAGAGAAAATAGGTGTGGATATAGAAAGAGAGCTTGCAAAACTTCCTGAAACCCGCTCGGTCTATGCCGAAAGAGTCATAGATGGCTACTACGTAGATATAAATGTAAAAAAAGAAGTAGCAGAAAGATATGGATTTAAAATTGGTGACGTCTATGAAATAGTCGAAACAGCTATAGGTGGGAAAAACATCAGTTTTTCAGTAGAAGGCAGAGAAAGGTATCCAATTCAGGTCAGATTCGCAAGAGATTTCAGAGAAGATATAGAAGCTCTCAAAAATTTGCTCATTCCGACTCCATCTGGATACTTCATACCTCTTGGAGAAATAGCAGAATTAACTCTCTCACGCGGTCCATCAACAATAAAGACAGAAAAAGGTTATCTCACAGGTTGGGTCTACATTGACATATCAGGAACTGACATAGGAAGATATGTTGACAAGGCAAAAAAAGTTATTGAAAAAAGCGTACAAATACCCCCAGGTTATTGGATAGAGTGGTCTGGTCAGTATGAATACATGGAAAGAGTGAAAGAAACTTTGAAGTTCGTAATTCCTTTAACCCTGGCTATAATTTTTTCTCTTATTTATCTCAACACAAAGTCGCTCATAAAGACGCTTATTGTAATTTTCGCTGTCCCCTTTTCTCTCGTTGGAGCCATACTGATTTTATATCTTCTTGGTTACAACATAAGCACAGCAGTATGGGTCGGTCTGATAGCACTCGCAGGACTTGACGCAGAAACAGGAGTAGTAATGCTTCTTTTCCTTGATTTAGCATACGAAGACGCAAAGAAAAAAGGAACTTTAAAAACCGATCAAGATCTCAAAGAAGTCATATTTTATGGGGCTGTGAAAAGATTGCGACCAAAACTCATGACTGTTCTGACAGCAATAGTAGGACTTCTCCCAATAATGATAGGAGAAGAACCTGGTTCAGATGTTGGAAAAAGAATAGTTGCTCCAATGATAGGCGGACTTATATCAAGTTTTATACTCGAACTCCTCGTATACCCAACAATATTTTATATATGGAAAAAAAGAGAGATAAAAAATCGCAGGAGTGAGTAAAAATGAAAAACACACCCTTAGAGCGCTTTCAAGAAATTCCTGAAAAATCAATAACAAGGTCTAAAATTTTATTTGTAGGTATAAGATGAAATGCTCAAACTGTGGATTTGAAAACCCTGCGAGCTTTAAGTTCTGCGGAGAGTGCGGAGCAAAGCTCAAAAATATATGCCCGAACTGCAACTTTGAAAACCCTCCAAACTTCAAATTCTGCGGAGAATGTGGAAATCCTCTAACAATCACACCAAAACAAAAAGAACTCAAAAAACAAGAAGAAACCAAAGAAAAAGAAAAAAAAGAAACAACACCAGAAGAGAAAAAAGAGGAATTATACGAAGGAAAAGAAGTTGAGAAAATCACAGAAACACAAAAAGAAAAAGTTAAAAAGGAGGGGGAAAGAAGACCTATATCTGTTCTATTTGCAGATATTTCCGGATTCACCTCGCTTTCTGAAAAACTTGACCCAGAGGAGCTCCAATTTTTCATCGGAGATGTCTTGCGAAAACTTGCAGATATAGTAAAAAGAAACGGAGGATATGTTGATAAATTCATAGGAGATGAGGTTATGGCTCTGTTTGGCGCACCTTTCGCATACGGAAACGATACAGAAAGAGCAGTAAGAACAGCAATAGAAATGATGGATTTCATAAGAACGAACTACCAGAACATCTCTCTCCACTGCGGAATAGGAACAGGAGAAGCCGTAGTTGGCTCAATTTCAGAAAGAGAAAAAGATTACACCGCAATGGGAGATACAGTGAATATAGCAAAAAGATTAGAAGAAGAATCTTCCTCATGGGAGATACTCGTTGACGAAAATACGTTTCTCCTAACAAAACACATCTTTGATTATAAACCCGTAGATGTAAAGCTCAAGGGAAAAGAAAAAGATACAAAAGTATATCTGCTCCTTGGACCGAAAAAACATCAGGTTGTCTTCATAGGAAGAGAAAAAGAGATAGAAGAAATAAATAGAATCCTTGATAAAAAAAGGTCTCGCATAGCAATATTAGGTGAAGCAGGAACAGGTGTATCACGACTCATCAAAACAATCGCAGAACAAAGAAGTGATGTCTTCCTCGCAAAATTATCATCAAAAAACGAACCCTATGGCGTGATAAAAAATATATTAACCTCCGTAATAGGAAACCAAATAGATCAAAAGAAAATATTAGAAATCGCTGAAAAATTTGATTTATCGTTCCATTTTTTAGGATACATCTTTGGAATAAACTTCCCCGACTCAATACTGAACTACATATCCCCTGAAAAAATTGAAGAGGAAACTTTAAAGGTCTCAAACAAAATAATTTCTCTGCTCTTCAAAGATAAGGTGATAGCTATTGATAACTTTGATAAGATAGACCATCAAAGCCAAAACATATTCATTTCAAACGGAGAGAAGGAGTTTTCTGTACTGCTTGGAATTGAGAAAGGCGGATTTGATGAAAAAAAATTAAAAGATTTTCGCATAATTTATCTCCAGAACTTCAACTTTGAAGAAACAAAAAAATTCATATCACAAATTCTTGAAAGTGATATAGATGAGCAAACAGCAAAAATAATCTGGGAAAGAACAAGTGGAAACCCGCTTTTTATATATGAGCTTGTTGAACTCCTCAGAGAAAACAACCAGTTTGAAAGAGTAAACGGGAAAATAAAGATAAAAGAAAACACAAAGATACCCAAAGCAATAGGAATGACGCAGGTCATACTTTCAAGAATAGATAAACTACCACAGAGCGCAAGAGAAGTTCTCTCTGTTATGTCTTGTCTTGATTCAATCCACAAAGATATTATAGAAAGGTTCTTTAGCTCAAAACCTGAATACCTGCAATCATTAAAACTCCTCAAAGAAAAAGATATAATAAGAGAGGAGTATCCCTTCTTTTTCTTCAGCCAGAACATATTAAAGGAGATAGTTTATGAGACCCTGCTCAAAGCTAAAAGGATAGAAATTCACTCAGCCCTATTTGAAATAGCACGTGAGATATGTAAAGATGATATAACACTTATCTTGATAGCGGGAGAGCAAGCAGAAAAATCAGAAAGGTTCAAAGATGCATTCTTGATGTACAAAAAAGCAGGGGAAATATCAAAGATAAAACACAACATAAAGAACGCAAAAGAGTATTTTGAAAAGGCGTTGAACCTACTCCAAAAAGCTCATCTCAAAATCGACGAAATATCAGAAGTGTATGACTTCCTCATAGAATACGGAGAAATCCTTTACAGAACAGGAGAAATTGATAGAGCCATAGAAATTTTTGAAAAATCACGGAACTTCTCACAAGATGAAATAAAACTCGCAATAGCTAAAAGATGGATAGCCGACTGCCTCCAGATAAAAGGAAACTTTGAACTCGCAGAAAAAATATACCTTGAAGTACTTCAAATTTTCAAAAACAGAAAAAAATCAGAGTATATAAAAACTCTTGCACTGCTCTGTCATCTTTTTGTTGATAAATCCCTGCCAGAAGAAGCCATAAAATACGTAAATGAGCTATTAAATTCAATAGATAACGAGATAAAAACCGAAAATCAGGATATATACGCAGAAGCTCTCAACGCAATAGGAAGAGCATACTTCCTCGTTCAAGATTATGAAAAAGCTAAAAAATTTTTTGGTGAATTATACGATACGACGCTGAAACTCAGCGACATAAGAAAAAGAGGAATCGCAACAATAAACTACGGAGCAGTTCACTACATGCTTGGCAACCACGATACCGCCCTCCTCCTATTCAAAGAATACCTTGAAATAGCAAAATCAATAATGGATGTAAGAGGAGAAGCCCTTGCTCTCGCTAATATCTCACAAATACTCTTTGAAAGAGGAAACATTGAAAAGGCAATGGAAAACCTCAAAAAAAGCATAGACATATTTGAAAAAATAGGCGATGAATATGGAACAAGAGAAACAAAGTATATGCTTGCAAAAATGAAAATATTCATCGGAGAAACAGAAGAAGGAAGAAAAATAATTGAAGAACTATACAAGAAAACCGACTCAAACTATAAAAAAGCAGAATATGAAACACTTATCGCGCTATCTCTGGTTCTTGAAGGAAAATTCGCACCCGCAAAAGAACTCCTCAAACAAGCAAAGGAAAAATATGAAAATGTTCAAAATCAAACAGAGTTCAAAATAACACTCTCGAGAATAAAACTCAATGAAAATGAGTTTGAAGAAGCAGAAAAAATCGCAGAAGAGTCGTTTGAAAAAGCAAAAACAGAAATAGAAAAAATTATCTCATGCATCAACGGAATTAAAATCATAAAAGCAATGAACCTTGAACTTGTAATACATAAAGATAAACTTGAAAAATATCAAAAAACACTTGAAAACCTATCTCAAAAAGTAGGACTATCTCAGGAAATGCTCAAAGTATTTAATTAATTGTGAAATCTTTCTTATATGCTCAAATCGTTCAAATGAACAAAACTTTACTTCCTGCAAAATCATCTATATATCCGACTTCAAAAGCTCCCAAATCAGAGCAATAACTCTTTATCTTATCAGAAATCTCAGAACTGAAAACCATAGCAAATCCTATACCCAAATTGAAAACCCTTCTCATCTCATTTCTCTCTACAAACTTTGAAATCAAATCAAATATTCCATCTGTAAAATTTTCCTGGATTTCATGAAGTTTTTTTTCAATGATGAAAGCAGAAAGTCCATCAGGAATAACTCTTCCGAGATTTTCAGGAATACCTCCTCCTGTTATATGTGCTGAAACTTTTGGATATCCCACTTTTTCCACGAGAGAAAAAAAATCTCTCACATAAATTCTTGTTGGTCTCAAAATAATTTCATATAGTTTTTTACCTCTGAAATTTGAGTTCATCTTCAAGAGCCCTTTTTCAACAAGTTTTCTTATAAGCGAAAAACCGTTTGAGTGGATGCCAGCTGAAGGAAATGCAAAAATAACATCTCCTTTTTTGACATCTTCTATCTTGGGGAGATTCTCAGGATTTACAAATCCTATGCAGAAACCAACAAGTTCAACTGCTCCCTTTGAATAAAAACCCGTCATTTGAGCGGTCTCTCCACCTACAAGAGAACAAGCTGAAACTTTGCACGCCTCTGCCACTCCCTCTATAAATTCTAAAATATCAAAGTCATCAATGGAGTTCAGTCCTATATAATCAAGGAAGAACTCAGGTTTACCATGCATCGCCAGAACATCATTCACATTCATCGCAACAAGGTCATACCCGAGCTCTCTCACCTTACCATATTTCAAAGAAAGAAGAGTTTTGGTCCCAACACCATCACATGTAGCTAACATAACCTGACCAGATCCTACTTTCAGGACAGCAGAAAAAGGGCCGACACCCTGTAAGACCCTATCAGAAAGAGTTCCAATTGCTATTTCTTTTATTCTCTGTTTTATCTCACTTGCTCTGTCTAAATTTACCCCAGCAGACAAATAAGTCAGACCGCTTTTTATTTTTCCTTTGATTTTTGAGATTTTTCTTTTATTTTTGGACTTCATTCAGAAATCAAAAAAAAGATAAATGCGATACATAGATTTGTGTTTTTGACACAAAAAACGGTTGGGAAAAAAATTACATTTTCTGATATGGCACTACATCTGGCATAAGAGCAAAAAGAACAAGTGCAAATATTATAAGCGGTATGATAGCAAAAGCAAGAACCCATCTACCCTCGTATTTGAGATGCATATAAAATAAGGCTATGAGCAACGCCTTCACAGTGCTTATTGTAAAAACATAAGCAGGTGCCTTCTGACGATGAACTATCTGAGATATTAAAATAGATGCAAAAGTCAAAAAAACAAGAATAAAGTAAATAGTGACATACGGCGGATGATGATGTTCATGATTCCTAACCTCTATCTCATGCCTCTCTCCAACTTTCATATCCTTATAACCTCCTTCAAGTTATGTAAGGTAAAAAAGCGGAAATATATAAAGCCAAACTATATCTACAAAGTGCCAGTAGAGACCTGCATTTTCCACAGCTTCAACCAGCTTTTTCTTCCTCAAAAACAACATAACACCTAAAATTATGAGAGAGCCAGCAAGAACGTGTAGTCCGTGCAATCCAGTTATACCATAGTAAAACATCCAAAAAATTCCAGAACTTGGCAAAAATCCGTGATGAATCTCACGAGAATACTCAATAAATTTTATACCAATGAATGTAAACCCGCACAGAGCTGTCAGACCCAAAAATAACTGAACCTTACCCCATTGTCTTATCGTAGCAAATTTGTGAGCCAGAACAGCTGTCAAACTCCCTGTAAGAAGAACCATCGTGTTTATTGAAGCAATAACTACATTTGTGTGTTCCGAACTCTTGAACCACCCGGGATAGCTCAAGCGAAACAAAATAGCAGAAGCAACTATCCCACCCAAAATTATTATCTCGCCCCCAAGAAAAACCCAAAAGCCGAGTTTCTGAAAAGGAACAGGAACCGATTCGTATTCCTCTTTTTCTAACTCATCTAAAACCCTCAATTGCTCGCTCATAGATAAAAAACCTCCTTTTAAGTTCAATGCTCATGACCACTAACAGGTTGCTTCAATTTCACAAGTTTCCCCTGAGGTAAGTAATCTATATCTTTTCCGTTTTTGGCGTACTCATACGGACCCCTCTCAACGACTGGTGCGAACGAACCCCAGTTGAGATGCGGCGGAGGAGATGGAGCAAGCCACTCCAAAGTCGTTGATTTCCAAGGATTCGGCGACTTCTCCTCAGCTCCAGCAAAAATACTGTAGAAGAAAACAAAAAGAAATACAACCTGCGTCGTAAGAAGCAGAACCGCAGAAACAGTCATAAGCTCATGAACCCATTGATATTTTTGTAGATATCCGAATTCAAGCGCAGAGTAGTATCTCCTCGGATGCCCTGCTAAACCCAAGAAAAATCCAGGAAAAGCAAAGCCATTGTAGAAAATAAAGGTAAGCCACGCGTGAATTTTTCCGAATGTCTCGTTTATCTTTCTCCCGAACATCTTCGGAAACCAGTGATATATACCTGCTATTGTGCTAAGGACAGCAATCGTAAAGACAGTGTAGTGAAAATGGGCAACAACAAAGTAAGTATCGTGAAAATATATATCACTACCAACTGCCCCAAGCGGTAGTCCCGACAGCCCCCCTATTATGAACATCAAAAAAGCAAATATAGCAAATAGCATGGCAGGAGTGAAACGAATTGAACCACCTGCAAATGTAAGCCCCATAACAACAAGAGTCATTGAAAACGGAATAGAAATCAGTATTGTGGTTATAGAAAAAGCAATAGCAGATAGTGGATTTATTCCGGCTACAAACTGATGATGAGCCCAAACAAGAAAACTCAAAATTCCCGCAGCTATTGTCGCGTACACAACCAATTTATAACTGAAAACAGGTCTTCTTGAATAAGTTGTTATCACCTCAAACAAAATCCCAAGAGCCGGGAACAAAATAACATAAACCTCAGGATGTCCGAAAAACCAAAAAAGATGTTGCCACAAAACCGGGTCCCCTACTTTCCCCGCTTCAACCCTGAAAAAGTGAGTCCCAAGAATAATATCAAGCAAAAGCATTATAGCTCCTGCAATAAGAGGTGCCACTGAGAACAGAAATAGCAAAGAAGCTACAATCTCCATCCACACAAAAATAGGAAGTCGCATAAGCGTAAGCCCCTTCGCTCTCATCGTCAAAACTGTTGTTATGAAATTCACTCCACCCATAAGCATAGATGCAAACTCAAGCGCAAGAGCTAACAAGAATAAAACTGTTCCCAAATTCGCTCCAAGGTATCTTCCAGGGTCAGCACTCAGCGGAGGATAAACTGTCCACCCACCAGAAAAAGCTCCACCAGGAACAAAAAAAGAAATAATTAAAATCACAGAAGAGACAAAAAACACCCAATAAGAAAACATGTTGAGAGTGGGGAAAGCCATATCTCTTGCACCTATCATAAGCGGGATGAGAATATTGCCAAATCCTCCGAGTAAAATAGGCATAGCAACCCAGAAAAACATTATAGCTCCATGATATGTCACAAAAGTATTGTACTGCTCATTCGTCAAAAATCCCGGGTGAGCGAGATTTATACGGAACAAAATCGCAAGAGTACCTCCCAAAATTGCCATAGCAATTCCCGTGATAAGATACTGCTTACCTATGGTCTTGTGATCTGTTGAAAATAGGTATTTTCTCAAAAAAGTTTCTTCGTGATGAATTACCCCTGCCGATGCTACCGCTTCGCTCATCTTACCTCACCCCCTTTCACAAATTTAATTTTATCATCGTCAAGATAATCAAAAGAAATTTCAGAAAAAGGAGCGGAATCTAACCACATCTTATAATCTTGCTCTTTCAGGACAACAAGATAGCCCTTCATTCTGTAATGCATAGCTCCGCAGAGCTCAGCACATGCTATCTCATACTTGCCGACTTTGGCTGGTTTGAACCAAAGATGCGTCTCCCTTCCCGGAATAACATCGTACTTTATCCTCGCATTAGGAATAAAAAATGAGTGCAGAACATCTCCGCTTGTCAGCTTCACAAAAACATTATAGCCCTCCGGAACAACTAAAAGATTCCCGAGTTTGAAATCATCTTGGGTTCCGAAAACTCCATCTCTCCCTGGATACTCAACTGTCCAGAAAAACTGCCTGCCTATCACTCTGACCTCAACAAACTTCTCTCCTTTTTCTTGAACCTCTTTTTTTATCTTCTCAACCGGTCTGACGAAAAAGAAGAACCAAGCCCATGTGCTCATAAAAAGAAGTATCAGGTCAAAAATTATCATAACATAATCTATAAATATAACCTTTTTCAACCCTGATGGAACATCTGAAAGAGGGAAGGGATTTTTCGTCCTTCTGAACTTATAAAGAATATAAAACATGATAAAGAAAGAAACTATACCTACTACCACTATTCCCCATATAGAAAGCTTTATCACCCTGTCAACGAGATATCCATGCTGTGATATATCTTGTGGAAGCATAGTTTTTCCTCCTTCCTTTATTTACTCGCTGCGCCTTTTTTCTCAATGTAAAGGATATAAGACACAAGATCCCAAATCGTTTCATCTCCAAGATGTCTCCAAGGAGTCATAGTTGTTCCCGCTATCCCATCTCGTATAGTGGCGAATATATATTCTGGTTTTCCTCTTCTCAAAGGTTCTTTTCCAAACCATCTTGCTTTGATCATCTGAAAAGAAGGAGAACCATCCTGAGTTATTATATTTCCTTTTTTGTCAAACTTATACCATGCGAGTGGTTGTTCCAACGGTTCTTCTCCCGATTCTATGTTTCTGTGGCAAGCAATACATACAGTCATAAACTGTCTTCTCCCTCTCTCTATTCTTTCCTCGGAAAGCAAGTCAGTTGGCGGAACGGGGTAGTTTTTAGGTTGTGGAGAAGCGAACTTCCATCTTGGATTAAGCGACTTGATATATTCTAAAAGAGAGTTTATCTCTTCATCTGAAAGGTAAGTGAAGCCGGGCATAGGAGTTCCAGCAAGTCCTTCCTTTATTATCTTTTTGAGGTCTTCATCTGAGGCAAATTCTCCGAAGTAATCAGAAGCGAACTTGAAAACTACTTTTCCTTCCCTATGATACTTACCTGTAAAATCTCTTGCATAAATAGGGTATCCTATGTCTGTTTTCAATCCCTCAGGAGTTATATTGAAGGAATCTCCTGCTCTTCCGTGGCAAGTCATACAAAGATTTTCAAAAATTTCTTTTCCTATTTTAACTTTCCTCTCATCTGGTTCCCACCTTATAACGAGTTTTGAAGATATTGATTTTATCTCATCATCTTGAAGAAGCGAGTTTAATCTCTCAACAAGCTTATTGTTCTCCTCCCTTCCGAGATTATTTTTAAGTTTCTCCAAAATGTCTTTTACCTCACTGCTAACACCTTTACCTTCCAGCTTTTCATTTATCTGAGATATAACTTCTTCTCTGTACTTCCTCTCTATCTCCTGATAAGAATATGGTAATGAAGATAAGATGTATTTTGGTTTTGAAAATTTAGAGTATGCGATAGGGACTCCAATTGCAATACCTGATATAATCAATCCAAATAAAAACCATCTCATCTCCTCTCTACCCCAAAAATCAAATTTCTATTACCTTATACAAGCAATAAAGTTTTTTATCAAAAATACAAAATTTTTTCCTAAAAATTTTTACAGCATTTTTTCTTCTAAACAGAAAAATTTATTATAAAATCTACTTTTTCATTTTTTTCTGAAAAATCTTTCGGAGTTTGAAAGTATCGCAAAAAGAAGAAAAAAAACCATAAATTTTTCTCTTATGAGAGTGAAAATAGGAGTTGTAGGACTTGGCACAGCAGGAATAACATTCATTTCGGAACTCAAAAGATATAAAAAGAAAAACGACCTTGAAATAGTCGCTTTTGAAGAAAGAGGACCGAAAATATTTCATCCTTGCTCAATCCCCGAAGCAGTGGAAGGAAAAATAGAACCAGAAAAACTATTAGAACCGCTACCCTTTAAAGATATAAGAGTTGAAGGCAAAGCAGTTGAACTTGACCCAATTTCAAAAACAGTTCTCTACTTAAAAAAAGATGGTAAAACAGAAAAAGAAAAATTTGATTTCATCTTCGTCGCCACCGGAGGAGAAACGCCCTTACCAAAATCTCAAAAGTCCATAAAGTCCACAAAATACGAAGATGTTCTGGAAATAAAAAGAAGGTTAGAAAAAAGCAGAAAGGTTGCAGTCGTTGGTTCTGGAATACTCGGACTTGAAATGGCAAGCGCTATCTCAAAACACACTTATGTTGAAGTTTTTGAAATGGGACAAAAAATTCTCCCAAATTTCCTTTCACCTGCTCTGTCTGACTTTCTATATCAAAAAATAACAGAAACGAACAAAAAAGTAAGCTTCAACTTCGGAACGAAGGTTGATGACCCGGATGGGCTTGACTCTGATCTTGTTCTTTTCTGTGTCGGATTCAAGCCAAACACCATCACCCCACACAAAATATATGTAGATGATTTTATGAGGTTAAAACACGAAGACGGGGAAGGAGTTTATCAAGATGTATTTTCAGCAGGCGACTGTGTCGAAGATAAAAATATTCCTCAGGTCGCACCACGAGCAGCAGAACAAGCAAGAGTAGCTGCGAAAAATCTCCTCGCAATCATAAACGGGAACGAACCCAAAGAAAAATATCAAAAAATCATCTCACCATGCATAATCAAAGCTTTCGGATTTGAAATAGGAAAAGTCGGACAAATACAAGAAAAAGAAAGCGGTAAAGATCAAAATACCTTCTCTTTCACACTTGATATAAAAGTCATGCCTTTTTCAGAAGATAGAATGAAAGTTTTTCTGAAAGTAGATAATGATGGGAATATAATTGAAGCTCAAGCTATATCTAATATCAGGTCGGAGGTCAGACACTTTCTTGACATATTTTACATCTGCATAAAAAAAGGAATAAAAATAGATGAGATGAGAAGGTTCGAGTTTTCGTATCAACCTGAAATATGCAAATTTCCAGATCCCATAACATCAATAGCCGAAATAATTTCACGGAGATTAGAAAAATTGTAATTTCAAAGATAGAGAAATAGAAACACTATCCAGCCAGTTATTGCGGTAATGATCCATAAAGGTGCGGTGATTTTAGCTATTTTTTTATGCCGTGAAAAATTTTTGCGAATAGCCAAAAAAATCGTATATATAGAAAACGGTAAATTCAGCGTTGCCAAAAAAGTGTGAAGAGAAAGAATAACAATATATAAATTTCTGAAATCCCCTTCATATCTTTTTGTCCCAAACATAAAGTGTTTTAATATGTAAGAAGAAATGAAGATAAAAGATAAGATAAAAGCTGAGGTCATAAAAAACCTGTGAAGTTTGATCTCTTTTTTTTTCTTTATCGCCCATACTCCGAGCAGGACAAAAATCCCGCTTAATCCAACTGATACTGAAGGCAAAACCAAAATAATTCTCTCCATAAATAGTCAAAAAAATTAATCATATCTTTCACAAAAAACTTATTTTCTATCTTACCGATCTAAGTGAGAAGTTCTTAAATTTTTGTCATTCTATGTTCGACTTAAAAAAACTTATAGAGCAAGAAAAATTTGTCCTTTATGTCGTCACAGATGATAAGTTCTTACCCCAATCAGCAAACAAAAAAGATATATCAAAAATAAAAGAAATAGTCAGAAGATGCAAAGATGGAGGAGCTAAAATATTGCAGTACAGAGCAAAAAAATTAGATATGTTCATACAACTCAAACAGGCAGAAGAGATGAAATACGAATGCGAAAAAGAAGGAATATTTTTTTTCATAAACGACAGAGCAGACCTTGCATATATAATCGGAGAAAATAAAATCCATATCGGGCAAGAAGATATACCACCTGAAAAAATAAAAGAAAAATTCAAAGATTTCGTAATCGGATTTTCAACTCACAACATAAGCCAAGTAAAAGAAGCCATGAAGAAAAAGCATCTCCTGAACTATATAAGTTTTGGTCCTATATTCAAAACAAAAACAAAAGAGAATCCATATCCTGCAACAGGAATTGAAAACTTAAAAAGAGCCGTAAAAATTTCTGAGCTTCCCGTTGTCGCAATAGGAGGGATAAACTACAATAACATAGATAAAGTGGTAAAAGCTGGTGCAAGAGTGGCAGCATCAATCTCATACATACTTGAAAATCCAAAAGAAATAGAAAAAAGAAGTCAAAAAATCATCAAAAAAGCTCTTGAAAATATAAACTGAAAAATTCAGATGAGAATCTTTCGTCTTTCCCTAAATAAAAACGGGAAGATAATAACAGCAAAAATAGTCGTTGAAAGCAATTTCAAAAGAATAAGAAAAATACTGTAAAAAAATTGAGAAAAATCAAAAGATACAACAAGCGAGGTGAAAAAAGTTATAACTGGTGTCCACAAAATCACAGAGAATATGTTGCCAGCAAAAGAACTAGGGAAAAAAGTTGAAACTAATCCGAAAAGAACATAAATTGCTCCGGCAAAAGGGCTTCCACCAAAAAAAACCCTTAAAACAGCTAAAAACCCGGAAATAAGTATAGCACCGAAGGACTTCTGCTCATCTGAAATCACCCAGTAGACCACAAGAACACAAAAAATGTCAGGGAAAAAAGCCAAATAACCGAAATACAAATAAGGAAAAAGCAGAAGAACAAGAAAAAAACTTATGAAAATTAATCTCTCCCTGCTTATATCGCTCCTTATCCCTCTCATAATCAAAAGCAAAATCTAATCTTCTTCATCTGAAATAGGAACGACAACAGAGACATAAACAAGATTTTCAACACTTGCAAAAACTCTGATTCTCTCTCCATACAATCTCCCAATTTTTATACCTTCCGGCAAACTGAATTTGCTTCCAGAAGTCAAAGCAACATCTCCGTCGGCATACTCTATCGGTCCCAAAGAAGCAAAAACATTCATAAAACCGTTTTCATTCCCCCGCAAAATAGCTCTTACTCCTGAACTTAAAAAAACCGAATCAACAAAAAACTGCGGAGAAAAAATAGATATAACCCTGCTTTCTCTATCAAAAACATCTACAACTCTTCCAAAGAGAAAACCATCTTTCATAACAAGAGAGTATCTTTTGACACCGTCATTCTTACCAGATAAAATGATGAATTCCTCGGGAAATTTATCAGGAGAAACAGGAAAAACTCTGGACACAATAATTTTAAGGCGCAAATTTTTATCCCAAAGGGTACAATTTGAAACGGAAGAAAAAAATTCAGATTCCCGAAAATCACACGATAAAGAAACCGACTTTTCAATAGATTCTCTTGATCTCCTCACCTCATCAACAAAATTCAAACCGCATATATCTTGCGGTGAGAGATAAAGATTATAAAGACCATAAAAACCGGGAATTTTGATGTAGATATTGAACCTTTCCAGAACAAAAAGCAGAGAAATGATAAAAATTGCTAAAAGAATTTTTGCTATGTTCATTGAGCGACATTAACTCGTGCGAGCAGTTCTATATCTTCAAGAACTTTTGCGCAACCTTTAACTACTGTGAAGAGCGGCTCCTTCGCAACAAATGTCTTTATGCCTGTCTCCTTCTCAACAAGTTTATCAAGTCCAGCAAGAAGAGAGCCACCTCCTGTAAGACAAATCCCTCTTTCATATATATCTCCCGAAAGCTCTGGCGGTGTCTTCTCAAGAGTACTTTTTACCGCAGAAACTATTGCAGAAACCTGATCTTTGCATGCTTCAACAATATCTCTCTGTGAGATAACAATCTTTTTCGGAATGCCGTTAGATACATCTCTTCCATATAGCTCAATTTCTTTATCTGGCTCAATTTCCATAGCAGCTCCTATTGTCATCTTTATAAGTTCAGCAGTTCTTTCTCCAACAAGAATACCAAATTTTCTTCTCAGATACTGCACTATTGCCTCATCAAATTCATCACCTGCTATTTTCAGTGATGTTGAACAAACAATACCAGCCATTGATATAACCGCAACCTCAGTGGTTCCACCACCAATATCTACTATCATATTTCCTCCAGGTTGGCCTATTGGAAGACCCGCACCAATCGCAGCTGCCATAGGTTCATATACAAGGTAAACCTCCGATGCTCCTGCGAGTTCTGCCGCTTCTATCACAGCTCTTTTTTCAACAGGAGTTATTATAGATGGTACTCCTATGACAACTCTTGGCTTGAAAAATCTGCTTCCGCCTTCAAGCGCCTTTCTTATAAAGTAAGAAAGCATTGCTTCAGCTACCTCAAAGTCGGCTATAACTCCATCTCGCAAAGGTCTTATAGCTTTTATATCTTCTGGGGTTCTACCGAGCATCCTTTTCGCCTCATTTCCAACAGCTATGACTTTTCTCACACCACCTTTCAACTCCATAACAGCAACCACAGAAGGTTCATTTATTATAAGACCTTTTTTTGAATGCCAAACAACAGTGTTTGCAGTTCCAAGGTCTATAGCAAGATCTCCACCATAACCGAAAATTTTTCTGAGAAATTTTCCTATTGGCATTTTTTTTGAGAGTTTGCTATGAGCCCATGAGGGGACTTGAACCCCTGACCTCCTCCTTACCAAGGAGGCGCTCTAACCCCTGAGCTACATGGGCAAATTTAATGGAGCAGGCGACGGGACTCGAACCCGCAACCCCCAGCTTGGAAGGCTGGTGCTCTGACCGATTGAGCTACGCCTGCCCCTACTTAAAAATCAATTTAACAAAAATTCCTAAACCTTTCTCAACTTACAAAAAATTAGCCCGAAAAAATCTTTTCCCCTCATTAAAACACAAAGAAAATTCCTGAAAAAGCAAAATAAAAAATAAAAAAAACATAAAAAATTTGAAGTTCAAAATCCAAAAAGATAACAAATTAAAGCAAGAGTTTGTAAAAAAGGAGGAAAAGAAAATGCAGAAAGTTGATATCCTTCCCTTAGGAAAGGTCGATGTGGAACCCGGAACCCCAGTAAAAAAAATGAAGGCAATAGTTATAAGACCAGATAGATTAGGAGAACCAATCAAAGCAATGAAAGTTGAAGAAATAGATGTCCCTGAGCCAGGACCGGGAGAAGTTCTCGTTCTTGTAAAAGCTGCGGGAGTGAATTTCAACGGTGTCTGGGCATCGCTTGGAAAACCAGTTAATGTTATGAAATACACAGGATATGATTTTCATATAGCCGGGTCAGATGCTTCGGGAATTGTCTGGAAAGTTGGTCCAGGAGTTACAAACTGCAAAGTGGGAGATAAAGTGGTTTTGCACTGCAATCAATCATGCGGACAGTGTCCGGAATGCAACGGGCTTGACCCTATGGCTTGCAGAAATCAGAGGATTTGGGCTTATGAGACAAACTGGGGAGCATTCGCTCAGTTCTGCCTCGTTCAAGCTCAGCAGGTTCTCCCAAAACCAAAACATCTTTCATGGGTAGAAGCAGCAAGCTATGGTCTTACATATTTTACAGCGTGGAGAATGCTCATAAGACAGGCAGAGATAAAACCCGGCGATGTTGTACTCATATGGGGAGCGGCGGGAGGGCTTGGTATATTTGCAACTCAAATATGTTTGCTTGTCGGAGCAATTCCAGTATGCGTTGTATCATCACCAGAAAAAGCTCAGATACTCCGTGAACTCGGAGCAGAACTCTTCATCAATAGAACAGAATTTGATATAACACCAAAAAACGGTAAGATAGATGAAAAAACCTTCAAAGAGATGAAAAGGTTCAGAGATGAGATAAGAAAGCTAACGGGAGGCAAAGACCCAGACATTGTCTTTGAACATGTCGGGTATGAAACCTTTGCTACAAGCGTGTATGTTGCAGATAGATTTGGAAAAATTGTAATCTGTGGTGCTACAACGGGATACAACCTCGTTTTTGATGTGAGATACCTTTGGATGAGACAAAAAAGAATAATCGGTTCTCACTTTGCAAACGCATACGACGCATATATAGCTAACGAACTGATAATACAGAAAAAAATAAAACCCATCGTCTCACGCGTCTTTGAGTTTGAGGAAACTCCCCTTGCTCATCAGCTTATGTATGAGAACAAACACTTCGGAAAAATGGTCATAAAAGTTCAGGTTGAAGACGAAAAAGAAGGAAAAGAAGAGTAAGGGAACGACATAAATGAATACCAGAAAAGTCAAAACAGATGAAGAAGAAGGAATTTTGATAATAACTTTAAACTCTCCCGAAACACTTAACGCACTCTCACGCCAGATCTTGCAAGAACTTGACCAAATTATAGATAAAATATGGTACGGAAAATACTTTGGAGTAATTATAAGAGGAGAAGGAAGAGCTTTTTCAGCAGGAGCAGATATAAACGAACTTTATTCTCTTGAAAACTTCCATCAAGCTTATGAATATTTGAGAAATGGTCAGAGAACTCTTTCAAAGCTTGAAAAATTAAAGTATATCACAGTTGCAGCAATAGATGGTTATGCTCTTGGTGGAGGTTTCGAACTCGCTCTGGCGTGCACATTCAGAGTAGCAACCAAAAACTCAAAGTTAGGATTGCCTGAGATAAATCTTGGAATTGTGCCAGGATATGGCGGAACTCAACGCCTCTCACGTCTCATCTCCCCACAAAAAGCAAAAAAGTTAATAATGGAAGGAAAAATTATTTCAGCAGAAGAAGCACTTGAAATAGGAGCAATAGACGATATAGCTCAAAACAGTCAAGAACTCTTAAAAAAAGCAAAAGAAATTATATTCAAGTTCAAAGATAAAAATCCTACCGCTCTGAGATATATAATTGAGCTCTGCAACCTATCAAACGCAGGAGAGCTTGAAGAAAATCTGAGAACAGAAGCTCTTTTCTGTGCATCGTGTATATCTTCACCCTATGCAAAAAACAAAATGAAAGAATTCCTTGAAAAAAAGAAAAAATGAACCAAATTTTATGCTAAATCAAAAGGAACTCCAGCCATCTTGTAAAGTCGCTCTATTCTCTTTTCTATCGGTGGATGAGTTGAAAATAGAGAAAGTATTGAAGAACCAGAAAGTGGATTTACTATAAAAAGGTGAGATGTAGCAGGATTAGCAGGAAGAGGAATCTTTTGGCTCAAACCTGCGATTTTTTTCAGAGCAGATGCAAGAGATAGCGGATCTCCACACAGCTTCGCACCGGTTTCATCTGCAAGATACTCACGCGACCGAGATATAGCCATCTGAACCAAAAATGCAGCTATCGGAGCTAAAACAGCAAGAACAATAAGACCTATAATACCACCTATGCCAGAATCTCTATCGTTATCTCTGCTTCCCCCGAATAAGAAAAGCCCCCATCTCAACATATCTGCAAGATACATTATCGCACCCGCAATAGTTGCTGCTACAACCTGAACGAGCGTATCCCTGTTCAAAATATGAGATAACTCGTGAGCTAAAACTCCTCTCAGCTCTCTTTCATTTAGGACCCTCAGTATACCTTCTGTCACAGCAACTGCTGAGTGAGAAGGAGACCTACCGGTAGCAAAAGCGTTTGGAGAAGGAGATGGGACAAGATAAACTTTGGGCTTCGGGATACCCGCGCTTGCAGAAAGCTCTTCAATAATTCTATGAACAGCCGGTGCCTCCTCGGGAGGAAGCTCCCTCGCTCCATACATAGCAAGAACTATCTTATCTGAAAAAAAGTATGCTATAAAGTTCATAAGACCAGCCATAACCAGAGCAATCGTAAGCCCAACCTTACCTCCTACAAGATTACCCATAAAAAGCAAGAAAAAAGTCAAAAGCGATAAAAGAAAAAATGTTTTCAACCTCTGAACCATAGCAGAAAAAATTATAATAACTTTCCCCAGAGAAATAAAATTTTTCGGTAAATATAGAGTGTTTTCATTTTCCAAGAAGCATAAGAAGGTCTCTGTAGAACGGGAACCTGGCGCACATTTCACTGACTTCACCTCTGACCACTGAGACAACTTTCTCGTCAAAATTTGCCGATATCACTCTATCTATCATACGAGCTATAATTCTCATCTCTTCTTCCTTCATTCCACGCGTAGTAAGAGCAGATGTTCCCAATCTTATTCCAGATGGATTCATCGGAGGTCTTTTATCAAAAGGTATAACATTTTTATTAAGAATTATTCCAGCTTTATACAGTTCTCTTTCAACATCTCCACCGCTGACTCCCTTTGGAGATACATCTATAAGAACGATATGAGAATCAGTTCCTCCTGTTATGACATTATATCCGAGTTTTTGAAATTCATCTGCGAGAGCTCTTGCGTTTTTCACGACCTGCTCCGCATAGAGCTTGAAATCAGGTTCCATCGCCTCTTTGAAGCAGACCGCTTTTGCAGCTATAACATGCATAAACGGTCCCCCTTGAGTCCCCGGAAAAACAGAAGAGTCAATCTTTTTTGCGTAATCAGATTTTGTAAGAATAACTGCACCACGAGGACCCCTCAGTGTTTTATGGGTTGTAAAGGTCACAAAATCTGCGTATGGCACAGGAGAAGGAAAAACCCCCGCAGCAACCAAACCAGCAGGATGAGCTATATCTGCAAGAAGATAAGCCGAAACTTCCTTTGCGATTTCAGAAAAAGCTTTGAAATCTATCGCTCTTGGATAAGAAGAAGCCCCAGCGATTATTATCTTCGGTCTCTCCTTCCTTGCTATTTCCCTTATCTTATCAAGGTCTAAAAGATGAGTTCTTTCATCAACAGTATAAAAAACAGGTTGGTATATTTTCCCGGAAAAATTGACCTTTGCGCCATGAGATAAATGCCCACCAGAAGATAATTCCAAACTCATAATTTTATCTCCCGGCTCGAGGAAACCGAGGAAAACCGCCTGATTCGCCTGAGTCCCTGAGTGTGGTTGAACATTTGCGTGTTCTGCTGAAAAAATCTTTTTCACCCTCTCGCGAGCTATCTCCTCAACAATATCTACAAACTCACAACCACCGTAATAACGTTTTGATGGATAACCCTCGGCGTATTTGTTATTCATAGGATTAAAAAGCGAAAGAAGAACCCTCAAACTCGTCAGGTTCTCAGAAGCTATCAGATTCAGCGTATTTTCTTGTTTTTCTATCTCATTCCGTATAGCGTAAAAAACATCCGGATCAAATTTTCTTATCATTCCAAAAATATGAGAGAGAGAAAACTTAAGTTCTTCCTCTATATCTTTTATCTTCTCTATTCTTGACAAATGTCTTCCTCCTTCAAATGAGCTTTCTAAAAAGACCTTCATAAGTTCTATGGCGTAATCTGGGGAGATAATTCTTCCTGGGAAAACGATTATGTTTGCGTCATTGTGAGCTTTCGCCATGCGAGCGGAAAACTCGTTGAACACAAGCGCAGCCCTAACCCCCGGAAACTTATTAGCAGTAATGCTCATCCCTATCCCCGTCCCACATATCAGAATTCCTAAATCTGCTCTATGAGAAGAAACCTCTTCCGCAACAGCACGAGCAAAATCTGGATAATCTACCTTACCATCAGCAGAATATACACCCTTATCCTCAAAATCTATCCCCTTACTCCTCAGAAACTCTTTTATTTTCTCTTTCAGAAAATAACCAGCGTGGTCCGAACCTATTGAAACCTTCATACATTAAAAGATTGAAGAAAATATCAAATAATACAGAAAAAACAAAACAATAAAGGGAAAAAATTTGATCGTTCATCTTTTCCTTGCAAAATGAATTGGCTCTCCATCAACAGATACCCTGAAAGTATAAGGATTTATATTCACCCAGATTTTTTTCTCAAGCTCTATCTCAATAAGCGGAACCCTTGACGACTGTAAAAGTACCTCAACCTCTCTGCCAAATGTCTCCTCAGCATCAACAAAAAGTGAAGTTATATCAGAAGATAATCTTATTTCCTCTTGTTTTTTCCATTCACACGGAACTTGTGGGGATATAATGGGAAGAAAAGGAAGATTTGACCTACCAAAAAGACCTTTTATCTGCTCGTTAATCTTTTCATATCTTTCTTTTTCTTCCCGGGTCATATTGACAGGGACACAGTCTAAAACCTCTATTTTTTTCTCCTTCTTCTTTATGACCAGCTTCAAACTCTTTTTATCTCTTGAAACTTTCTCTATGATTTTGGAGAAGAAAGCAACAAGTTTTCTCGCTTCGGTTTTCACAGCTTCCTCTTTAAAGACAGGTATCCTCGGAAAAGCGAGAGCCAAAAACAAAGCTATAATGGCTAATACGACAGAAATCTCAATAAGAGTAAAGGATTTCTTGTTTGAGTTTCTTTTTAAGCTCAAATCCCTCATTCCACTGAAATATCATCCTGCGTTCCGATAACCTTATCTGGTCCCGGAGATTTAAGGGTAAATGTTGAGCCATCTGAAATATAATAATAGTCAGAACCCCATGGGTCTTTTGGTATCTGCTTCCCTTTTATATATCCACCCCTTGCAAGCGCTGATAGCCCCTCATCGGTAGTAGGGTACCTACCGTTTTCAATCTTATAAAGTTCAAGTGCTTGCTCTATCATCGTAAGCTGAGCCCGAGCGGTTCTTTCCCTTGCTCTATCAAAATATCTTATTACATTTATACCTACAAGTCCAGCCAGCAGACCTATGATAAGTACTACAACCATTATCTCTATTAAGGTGAAAGATTGCGAAAACCTGACCATAATAAATAAATTTAAGGTTCAAACCTAAAAAGGAAAAGAAACAGAGAAAAAAATTAAAAGAAAAAAGGGCGGGTAACTTCTCCCGCCCTTTTCCCTATCTGCGAACCCTGATTACTCAACCCTCCTTCTTATCACAGTGAAGAGTAATGAAAGAGCAAAGAGTAAAACTCCAAATCCCGAAAATCCAGCAGATGCAGAACATCCTAATACTCCAACTTTCTCTGTCACAAAGAACCTGTGAGAGTATGTTGATATATTTCCTACATCGTCTTTTGCCTTGATTTCAAGAATGTGCTCACCTTTTGATAGAGAGTCAAGGTCAACATAGCTTAACTCAGACGCTGGCACCCACTCTCCGAATTCTCCGTTATCTACTCTCCATGCAACAAGCGTTTCTGATTTCTTTGCCTGTGCATCTTTCACATCAACAAAGAACCTCGCTCTCTCACCTCTCACAAGCTCTGGACCAGAGATCCTTATATCTGGACCGAGTGTATCCACTCTGAAAACAAAGCGTGCAGGTGTTGGGTCAATCAGCTTATTCTCATCTCTTGCTCTGACCTCAAAGGTGTGCCAACCTTCAAGAAGGTGCGTGAGAACAACCGAGTTCTCTTCTTGCCACAAGTTCCATGTACCACCATCAAGTCGCCAAGAATACTTGAACCTTGAAGATTGAGGAGAGAACGCAGAAAAGTTAATTTTTGTGTAAAGTGCATGCGGGTCAGATGTGTAGGTTATCAGAGTTTCAGGAGGTGTAACCTTGAATCCGTTTCCGTTTCCATTCGCGTTCGCGAGGTGAACATTAATTGCAGCTGGCGGAGCAGAGAGTCCTGCTACCCCTCCTATTATATTCACAATATCAACTCCAAAAGATTTCAGAAGTTTTATTAACCTTCCTAACCCTGTTCTTCCCTGCCAGTGAATGAATATCTCAAAGTAGTCCCCTATGTTATCTTTTGGATTACCAGCAAACGGTTGGTCGTAGGCAAGAGTAGTACCAAATTCAGGACCCACCCACGGGAAGTTAAACGCAATAGGTATCTGTATAAGAGCTGCTGGGTCAAATGCCAATCTCAGCTTAGCTCCTGCAACAGCGTTCAGTATGACGGGTAAGATATTGCCAAGTATTTCAGCCCAATCAGAACCACTCAACCCCAAAGCGTTCGTGTTATATGCGATAAAGTATCTCACATCTGGGTCAACATACAGCGTCAGGTCTATCACACGTGCAAATGTACCGCCGTTTGGAAAGTAGTTCCCACCCTTAGATGGATCAGGGACCGGGTTACCATAGTAATCCCTGTAATAAGATGTGAGAGGTTTTGTAAAGTCAGTTGAATCTAATCCCGGGAACTCCACAGTTCTCGCACAATCAGGTGAGACACAAGGAACTATGTCTATATCAACAGAAAGTTGAATACCTACTGTAAGACCAAATATTCTCATCCATGTCTGGGAAGCCATCGGGTCCGTAATATTTCCTGTTGTTATGACATTGAACGATAGGTCAACATAAGGAATATCTATCATAAGGTCAGCGGTATCAAACCATGTTGTGGGCTGAACGAACATCGTAAAACTGCTACCATAAGTTGCATTTTCCAAGAATTCAGCCCAGAAATCAACTCTTGTTGAACCCTGTGCGTAGACAGAAAGGACAGGTCTGAAAGTTGGACCGCCTGTTTTTGCGTATGCTACAACAGAAAGAGGTCTATTGTAAGAAGCAGCTCCACCAGAGTTTCCTGATGGGTTCCCTGGGTCTTTGTAGTTTGGTATAATCTCTATTGCCATCTCTTTTCCTGGGTATTTATCTTTGAGCATGGGCATAAAGAATCCGAACGAGTCAGTTTTGAGGAAGCCACCAGCAAATCCTCCGAGCATTGGAGTGTACTTATCTACCCATATACAAGCAAGTCCATCTCCTATCGCTTCGTAAAGTATCCTTGAAATAAGGTTGTGGTGAATTCCTATACCAATATAGTAGTTTGTCAGAGAGTATCCATATCTACCTTCGGCAAGCGTTGGAGATGAAGGAGCTTGTGGTAAAGCTTCGGTCTTGAATACAAAGTTAGCGTTTCCACCGTTGACTATAGGACACGCATCAACTGTTCTTACTGATGATGGACAACCTGTCTGCGGCTGGCACTCTGCTATTGGTACGATTGGACTTGTTGCAGCAGTAACGAAAGAAGCAAACTGAACACATGTAGAAACATAATCGTTAAACACAGAGTAATCTCTCTTGACGAATGTTATACTTGTCGCAGAAGAACTCCAAAGAACATACCTTATATCTACCCCTACATTCATAGCAAGCAAGATTCCCGCACTATCTGCCCAAAAATCATTCGTGAAACCAAAATCTATAAATATTTTGTTTGACTTCAATTCGTAATAAGTTGTAGGACCAACATAAACTACCTCCTCCAACGGATGTGATATCGGGTTTATGCTATCTATTATGCTTTTTAAATCAAAGACCTGACCGGGGAATAAGAAATAGGCAACACAAGTATCGTACTGGCTTACAGTGTGGCTTGGAATACAACTTACGTTGAAGTTATCTACCGCTAGCATTCTCAAAACAGCGTCAAGCCAGAGCAGAGTTTTTGCAAACTTCTGTGATACTCTGTACTCCGGGCAGTACTGAACAGAACCAACCTGGTTCCAAGAAGTAGCCCAGCAAGCAGGTGTGGTAGCACTACTTGCCATAGGAACAAAGTCATACGCTACCCCAGCCACAACATCAAGGAACTTGAGGTTTATTCCAAGACCTCTTACCATGTGCTCCCAATCTTTGTAAGATGTCCAATCTCTGAAATTACCTTTTATTTGGATACCAAGTCGCAGGGCTAAAAGTGGTATTCTCACAAATGCTCTTCCGTTTATGTAGTTTGCGATAACTCTTTCGGGCTTGTATTGGTATTGAGTTATACCTTTATCAAATTGTGGGTCGCATATATGATCGTCATTCACCGCAGCAGCGTTCTTGAAACAGTATGAGAGGTCATTCGGAAACGTGGTGACCCCTGCTTTGAACTGACACGAACCCACCCAATTGCAATCTACATACCTTGTCTGCGAATCGACAAAAGGAGAAACAAAAGTCAAGGATATCTCGAAGTTTCCTATTTCTATTCCTATATCAAGTCGGTCATCTGTTGTGTGTTCTGTAAGGTCTCCTTCACACGTCGCGGTAGCAGGGAAATCTGTTCCTATATTACCTCGAAGAGTAACTCTTATATTATTTCTATTGTAATCAAGAATCAACCTGTTGCCTGTAACTCTATCTATAAAGTAATAGTTATCCCATCCCTGCGAAGTTGGACAAATTCCGGGGAGTTCTCTTCCACATTTTCCAAAAGGTGGCCAGCTGAAACCACCTGAATAGTATTGGATTGGGTTAGCAAGAGTTCCAACAACCTTATTTCTTTCTTGTCCGAAGATCACCGCGTTGACGCACAGCGGTGCTCCTTCATCGTTCAGCAAAGGAATAGGCAGACACATAGAGAAAAGTCCTTTTCCGTCGTTCTTACACATATTTGTTCCCGAATCCCATGTTCCTGTCGGGTTGTATCCTGCAATATATTCAAAGAAGATTCCGTTTCCGAAGCAATGTGTTAAACCTTCTCCATACTGCCAGAGCGATGATGTAGTAGTTATTCCACAAGCCATAGTAGCGTTTCTGAAATAGTAGCTATATGTTGGGTCGTTCGGGTAGTTATTTGTTAGCCACTGCTGGAAATCAAAAAGAGAATCCCATAGATCCCCTACAACTTTGGTATCTGTGCATCTATCAAGGAACTGTCTTGCAAGAAGGTCTATAAGATTAGCAACAGAAGGGTCGGATTGCAAAATGTCTGAAATGAAATTTGCTATCTCTTGCATTCCGGAATTCGTTATTCTTACCACAACATTGTGTTTTTCAAGTGCTTCACGTGTTATGAAACCGGGAGATACCTGAGGTAATCCACCCCATCTTATAGGGTCTTTTGGACCTGCAATATATGGATTACCTGTATCTTGTGTTATTGCATGGTGCATTTCTTGAATTCTTTTTGCCTCTGCAACCGAGAAGAAAAGTAAAAAGCCGAAGACACCAACTAAACCCCAAAAAAGTTTTTTGCCCATAACTTTTATACCTCCCTCGGGATATTTTTTCATACCAAAATAATAATCACTCTTTTTGAAAAAGTCAAGCAAAATGAACATCTTTCTTTCCCTTGTCAGATAAGGGAAAGCTAACAGCAAAAAGATTTTTCACAACAAAAATTTGAATTTTTCTCTCTCTTTTTCCAAACTTTACAGATTTCTCTACTTTTCACAGAAAAAATTTTAAAGTAAAATCTACTTTCTACTGAGTTCGTGAAACTATCTTGAAGCTCATTTTTATGATTATCAAAAGTATGGCTTTCGGGAAAGTTAGCACAAGCAAATATTAAAGCTGTCTCACAAGAGAAGAAAAATAAGAGTCAAAATCTTCAAGCGCTCTTTTCAACCTCTCCTCTATATCAGGGGTTAAATCCTTCCTCTCCCTTATATCTTTGAGTACATCTGGATATTTTGAATCAAGGAATTTATAGAGTTCCTCCTCATATTTTCGGCATAGTTGAACTGGGTATTTATCAAGATAACCACGAGTCCCCGCATATATTATAACTACCTGTTTTTCTACATCAAGGACTTCTCTTGGGTTTTGTTTTAGAATTTCGGTGAGTCGTCTTCCTCTTTCAATTTGTTTTAGGGTTGCAGCGTCAAGGTCTGATCCAAACTGCGCAAATGTTTCAAGTTCTCTGTATTGAGCGAGTTCAAGCCGGAGCATACCCGCAACTTTTTTCATCGCTTTTATCTGAGCATTTCCACCTACCCTTGAGACCGAGATTCCAACATTTATAGCAGGACGGATTCCAGCGTAAAAAAGTTCTGGTTCAAGGTAAATCTGTCCATCTGTAATAGATATGACATTTGTGGGTATATATGCCGAAACATCTCCTGCTTGTGTTTCTATTATTGGTAAGGCGGTCAGAGATCCGCCACCGAGTTCATCTTTGAGTTTCGCTGCCCTTTCCAAAAGTCGGGAGTGAAGATAAAAGACATCTCCGGGATATGCCTCTCTTCCGGGCGGTCTTCTGAGCAAGAGCGCAAGAGCTCTATATGCTTGGGCATGCTTTGAAAGGTCATCGTAGACCACAAGAGCATGCATACCCCTATCTCTGAAATACTCCCCTATTGTACAGCCGACATAAGGAGCTATATATTGCAAAGTAGGCGGTTCTGACGCGGAAGCAGAAACGACAACCGTGTAGTCCATAGCCCCATACCTTCTCAAAGTATCTATAACCTGTGCTATCGCTTGAAGTTTTTGACCTATGGCGACATAAATGCAATAAACCGGTGGATTAGCGTTTTTCTGGTTTATTATTGTATCAACAGCAATTGTCGTCTTACCGGTTTGTCTATCACCTATTATCAGCTCTCTCTGTCCTCTTCCTATTGGAATCATAGCATCTATTGATTTTATTCCTGTTTGCAGTGGTTCTCTTACTGGTTGACGCATTATGACACCGGGTGCTTTCAGCTCAACAAATCTCGTTTCCTCGTATGAAATTGGTCCAAGCCCATCTAATGGCTCACCAATAGCGTTTATAACTCTTCCTAAAACCGCTTTCCCGACAGGAACATGAAAGAGCTTCCCTGTTCTTTTCACTATATCTCCTTCTTTTATGCCTTCTGTTGAACCCATTATTGCAATTCCAACTGACTCTTCTTCAAGGTTCAGAATTATTCCTTTTTGTCCCGATGAGAATTCAACAACCTCACCAGCCATCGCCTCCCACAGCCCATAAGCGCGAGCTATATAATCTCCAACATAGGTTACTATACCTATTTCATCAAACCTTGCTTCAAAGTCAGCGCTCTTTATTCTCTCCTTGATTATCTGAGATACTTCCTCAGCCCCTATCATACGGGATAACCTCCTTTTATTTATTAGATAATGAATAAGAAAAAGAAAAGAAGTAAAAACTCAAGAATTTTGCAAAATACTTTGTTTGAAAATTTTTCATCGGGAACAGGCAATCAAATCACCGGGTCCTTATCTTTATCTCTGTGCGTGACGATCACTTTTACCTTGCTTTCTTTTTCTATAAACTCTTTGAGTTTTTCTGCGAAAGCTACTGACCTATGTCTTCCACCTGTACAGCCCACAGATATTGTAGCAAAATGTTTTCCTTCTTTCTTGAACCTCTCTATGAGAAATTTCAACATATCTTTTATCATATCAAGGTATTTTCTTGCGTTCTCATCTTGGAAAATATAATCTTGAACCTCTTTTTTTGTTCCGTCAAACTTTTTGAGTTCTGGGTCAAAGTTCGGATTTCTTATGAATCTTACATCAAAAACCATGTCTGACTCTTGCGGAATACCATATCTGAAGCCGAACGAGTAGATCTGCACAAAAAAATCCTCAGCTTTTTCATCTCCGAAAATACTCTTTACTTTTTCCCTGAGTTTGTGAATATTCATGTTCGTTGAATCTATCTTTATATCAGCAACTTCCTGAATATCTTGCAAAATCTCTCTTTCTTTTCTTACTGCATCTGAAGTTGAAGTAGCGATGTCTGATAAAGGATGCTTTCTTCTTGTTTCTTTATATCTTCTCAGTATAGCATCGTCGGAAGCGTCTAAAAAAACGAGATAAATTTCCGAATCTTTCATGTCTGACTTGAGTTTTTCTCGCAGGTCCAGAAATTTTCTCACGACCTCTTTATCTTTGAAAAACAGGCTCAGGGCGACTTTACTTATGTTCGCTTTTGCCGCAAGGTTCAAAAAATCATAAATCATCTCAACAGGTATATTATCAACGGGATAGTATCCAATGTCTTCAAGTGATTTTAGCACCGTTGTTTTTCCCGACCCGGAAATTCCTGTTATAAAAAGAATTCTCATCAGAGTTACTCCTTTAAAATATAAATCGTAAGAGTTATCACCGCAACCCAAAAAATAAAGTAGGCAGACGCAATATAAGGTAAATGTTCCATATATATGAAAGATTAGTAATGGAAAGAATCAATAGTGAATAATTCAGGAAAAGCGAGCAAAATTCTTTACCTGAAATGTATATCATCATTAAAATTAAATTTGTGCAAGCAACAAGAAAAGCGGTCTCTTGCCTTATTTTAACATTCATAATCATAGCTTTAAGTTATCGGAGTTCAAAAAGTGATATTTTGTTTTTAGAGTTTCAGGGAATAAACGATTTCGCAGGTAATGAAGATAAATATTTCATTCAAGTTCCTCCTCTACAACTAACCCCAGACGACCCTTATTTAGAAGTGAAATATACCGGGTCTTCCGGAGACCCTTACTCTTGTTCTTCAAAGTGTTCATGGACTTTCTGCATGCTCAAAACAAACTGCGACTCTCCGCTTTATGTAGAACCACAAACATTTTCTTCTCATGTGAGAGCGACACTGACTCTAAATCATATAAAAGAGATACTGCAAAAATACGGAGGAATTTTCAGAACAGAAATACCCCCATACATCATAAAAGAGTTCTTTCCCGAAGGTTTCACAATTCTGAAGCAGAAACCCGAAAAGGCATATGTTGATGTGAAACTCTGGTTATTAAGCATCATCCCAGAGAAAGGAAGAGATGAGAAATGCTCTTTTGATTATCTCGCAAAGGCAGAAATGCAGGTTCAAATAGGCATAGCTATGGGAAAAACATTTAATATCTGGACAAGATTTCAGGTTCCTATAACCGTAGATATTCTGAGCTGGCTACCCGATGTGAGAAAAATAGAAGGAGAAATGAGTTTATATAGGGGAACAATGGTGATAAACTTCGGCGTATGTGATACAAAAGTAGAAAATGAAATAAACTATGAAGATATAAGCGGACTTGCAAAGGTAAGCAGAGACGAATTCTACGGAAGAATCAAAAAACTTACTTCATATATCATATATCTTTATTTAGGAAACATAGATTATAAACCCATTTCTTTTCCAATTCTGAGCTTTTTTTCGGTAAAAATAGTAAAAGCATATCAGTCAAAATTGATTACATCTGGAAATACAGAAGGAGAAGACAGCATATCACTTGAATTTGATGAAAAGCCGGCAGATGTAAAATCACCTTCACTATATTTCTTGAAAACACCCGCAAAAATAATAAATTCAGAGAGAGTTGAGCTTGAAATATCGGCTAACGACAGCGAGACAAATGAAATATCTTTCAGAGTAGATAACGGAGTGTGGAGTTCGTGGATAAAAAAGAACGAAAAAGGAACTTTCAGTATATCAATAACTAACCTTGTTCAAGGCAAGCACGAAATTCAAGTCATAGGGAAAAATATATACGGGAACATAAACGAGACATCTCTGAAAACAAGATTTTTAGTAGATAGAGAACCCCCCGACTCACAAGTAGAAGTGAAAAAATACTGGAAAAACCTAAAAGTAAACATAAAAGCAGAAGATCTATCACAAGATAGGTCAGTAGAGGAGTTTTTATCCACAGATAACTATCTTACTGCAAACATAGTCCTGAAGCAGAACGGAAAAGAGGTTCTGAAAATAGAGAAGAAATTCAAAAAAGAGGCAGAGATAATTCAAGATGTGAGCGAAGGAATCTACAAAGCTTATATATGGATAAACGACCTTGGAGGAAACTCAACAGACATAAAAGAAGAAGAAATAATAATAGATAAGACACCGCCAAAAATAGTCAAGGTTTTCTCCCCCCCACCAAAGACAAGATATGAAAATTTAAAAGTAGTAGTTCAGATGAAAGATAACTTTTTCTCGTTCGGATACCTTGAGTATTTCGTAGAAGAAATAGTATCTGAGATGAGAAAGACATGTTTTTCGCAGTGGGGGAAGACAATATCTATTGAGATAAATGAGCCATTTGGAGAAGGAAGAATATACGGAGTAGAGAACGGTAAAAAATACCATCTTTGTTTTAGGGTAAGAGACCCAGCAGATAACACAAGTGAAATCTTTGAAGAAGAATTTCAGGTTGACCTGGATCCACCGAAAATTAAAATTGCTGAATTTCCGCAGAGAGTAACATTTGAACCAAGCGGGAAGATACTTTTGCAAGCGGAAGACGATTCTTCACCTCCCGAAAAAATAAAGATTTTCTGGACATTCAGCAGAGAAAGTCAAATTCAGAACATAATAAGAAACGGAGGGAATTTGCTAATTTCATTTTCAAATCTTCCCGATGGGAGATACTCATTTTCAGCTTACGCTATGGATGAGGCGGGAAACACCAGCAAGTATTTTGAATCAGAATTCATAGTTGACACAACCTTAAAAAGGTTAGGTGGTGGAGCAGGAACGGTATTAAGTTGCAAAACATTTGATATAAATGCATATTCACTCATTCCCTTTTTTGTTGCCTTTCTTTTCTTTATTCAAAGGGCGAAGAAAAAGAAGAAAAACAGTTAAAATCCCCACACCAAGAACCGCAAAAGGAATAAGATAGAAAAAATCAAACTTAGGTTTTAAAAGGACTTCATCACCGTATCTCTGGACGAAAAAATTTATTATCTGGTCATCTGTCCAACCTTCTTTTAGTTTCTCAATTATGACCCTTTTCATAACTTCCGCAACCTGAGAGTAGGATTCTTTTATCGGTATATTCTGGCAGGTTGGACACCTCAAAATCTCAAAAAGGTATTCAGCCCTCTTTTTGAGTTCAGGAGGAAGAGAGTAATTATCAAAGTAGTAGGTTGTACTACCCGAAAAGGTTTCGTTTTTGCTCTCATCAGCAAGAGATGATGAAAAAAAGAATAAGGAGATAAGAAAAAAATGGATTAGCGCGCAGGGGAAAATTTTCATCTGGCTGATAGTTTTGGTCTTTGGTGGAGGTGGGGGGATTTGAACCCCCGTCCGGCACCGGGAGAAGCAGGGGTTTTACCCCGCGTAGCGGAGGATATAGTTTAGGAGATAAATCCCTCCTCCGCAAGGGATTTTACCTCCGGGTCCGCGTTTTGATTTCTCAAGATACCCGCGGACGAGGTATCTTGAAGAGCTCCTCTCGTTCACGCCCTCGGTTCCCGAGGAGCAAAGGAATCCGAGAACGTCTCCCCATTTATGCGGGGAGAACATTAGCAGCTGGAACGGCAACCTTTTTCTCCCCTTTAAGGCGGGAGAAGACCCGCACCCCTTTTCAGGGCACTTCGGGGAAGCCCTGCCCTCCTTTTCGGTACCGTCAAAGCCCATTTTCACCCCCAATAAAAATATTATAATCACCACAAAAAGCAATCAGTATCTTTCACAAAATCATATCAGAGCGAAAATCCTTTGGCAAAGTAGTGCCCTCCGTCTACTATCAAAGTCACACCATTTATTGCTCTCGCAGCAGGAGATGCAAGAAACAAAACTGCCCAAGCTATATCTTCTGGTTCAGCCAAAATTCCCCCCGGTGTATCTCTTCTTATCTTCTCCTTCAAATCCTCTGTAACTCCAACATTTTTGACAAAACCCTCAGTCCACACAACCCCCGGAGCAACCAGATTAACTCTTATCTTATACCTTCCCCATTCGGCTGCTAATGTTTTTGTCAGACCTTCAAGTCCAGCTTTTCCGGTAGCAGAAGGAAGAGCAAATGGAGAGCCGAAAATCCCCGTAGTTGCTCCGATATTTATTATCACCCCTCCGTCTTTGTTTTCTCTCATAATATGGCATGCGTATTTTGAGCATAAAAAAGTTCCCGTGAGTATCGTCTCAATTATCGCATTCCATCCTTTCAAAGTTAGCTCTTCAGATTGAGAAAGAAAATTCGCACCGGCGTTATTCACCAGAATATCTAATCTCCCCTTATCTTTTGATATTGAATCAAAGAGAGCTTTGACAGATTCCTCCTGTCTTACATTGACTTGATAAAAGCTGATTTTTCTGCCTGTTTTGGATTCTATCTCTTTTGCTGTTTTTGACAGGTTATCAATTTTTCTTGAAGCTATGATTACATCTGCACCACACCTCGCAAATTCAGTAGCTATCGCCTTTCCTATACCTGTTCCTCCACCAGTCACAAGAACAACCTTTCCGGAGAAAGCATCTTCACGAAAAACCATACCTAAATAGTGAAATAGAAACTCACAATTTTGTGTAATTTCTGAAACTTACTGAACCACTTTCCCGGATTTTATTTTTTCTCTCTCAATCCATAATAACTCGTGTCCTTGCTAAAATATCTTGACCGGTTTTTCCTCTTATTAAAAAAGGTATTATCGCTCCTAAACCCAAAAATATGAAAAATATTGTCGTCAAAAATGAGCGAAGGAGAGAAGTCCCAAGGTCAAGTGGGGAACCGTCTGCTCTCTGAACTTTTATACCAAGGAGCCAACCCCCTGGTGTTTTGCCCTTCCAGAAAAACCAAAAGAGACCAAGATAAAGAGAAAAGAAAATGAGTTGAATTCCGCCAAGATGCACATAAGATATTGAAATTTCCTTTCCACCTATGAGGAATTTTATTTTGCCAGGCTCGGCTTCAACTTGTCCCACAGCTGTGCCAAGCTTTACTCTGCCCTTTTTACCCTCAAGCTCAACAATCGGCGTTTTTATTCCAAGAATTCTTTCTTCTTCGTCTTGTTGCCTATAAGCGGACTCATTTCCTTGTTCCAATTTTTCTAAGCTTTTACTACTGAGTTTATATGTAAGGTCGGGAATGAATTTGCCTATGAGTAATCCTGAGAGTATTCCGAAGCTACTTGCGAAGATAAGTATATCAAGATAGAACGCCAGAGCTCTTCGCCATAAAGGGGCAGAAACAAAGTGAAGTTTCACATCTTCTGTTTCTGAAATAGAACTTTTGCCATTTACGAATATTTTTACAGGGTGTTCAACTCCCTTGACGCTCAAAAGCGGTGTTGCTTTGAAATTCTCTTTTCCCCGAGTTATGATGTGAAAGACCGGCTCTGAAATGCCTAAAAATCCTCCTTTTATGGTGTCAAGCATTCTGAAAGCAAAATTCACATGGAACCCGAAAACATCTTTTCTATCTTCTGAAAGTATCACATCACCAACATGTAAAAAAGCGCGGATTTTCAGACCGCCAAAACTAAAAGAGGTTATTCTCTTTCCCACTTCAAGAGCATCTTCTGATGACCTGAAAACAATTATAGCGCCATCACCCAAAAATTTCACGACCTCTCCTGAAAATTTTTCGCAGAGTTCCTTAACTTTATCTTCAAAATCTGCAACTGTTTTTGAGACAACCTCTGGCTTTGCAGAAGAAGAAAAAGAAGTAAAACCTTCAATATCAATAAGAAGCAGATAATAAATTTCGCCCTTCTTCGCTTCCTTGTTCATCAATCAATAATTTAAAATTTTCGGAAGAAATTGAGAAGTTCAATCAAAGAAAGTTTTCTTCAAAAATTTTCCAATACCTGCAACAAACATTATAAAGGCACCAATCCATATAAAAGAAGTAAGAGGATTATCCCATATTTTCACGAAGACCTTGTTGTTTTCAACCTTGACAAAGACGATGTAGAAATCTTTGAGTATTCCCCATTTTATTCCTGCCTCTGTCGTCGGCTCATCCCATGTAAGATACATTCTTTTTTCTGAGCTTATCTTGAACTTACGGGAGTTGTCAGAAACCTCAAAATTTGCTCTTATTGCTTCCCAGTTAGGGCCTCTTACACTTTCAAGACCAAGAAGCTTTATCTTGTATTCGTAAAAAGTTATCTCATCTTCTGGCAAAAGAGCAAATTCTCCTTCTTTGTATAGGACTTGTGAAAAAAGGATGCCCAAGCTCATTATAAAAAAGCCAAGATGAGCAAGAAGAGGGAAGAGTCGTCCCATCCTCACCCCATCTTTTATCCATTCAAAGAAAATAACGAAGACACCAAACGATATTGAAAGTAATCCTATCGCTATACCAAAGCCGAATTTAAAATACGCGATAGCTCCTACTACAAAAGAGAGAAAAAAAGGAGCTATAAAAAATTTCAGCTTATACCTGCTGTCTCCCCATGACAAATACTGACCAAATCCCATAACTATTATAAGAAAAAGAGAGAGAGGAGCAAAGATTTTGTTGAAAAATGGCTTTCCAAAACTTATCTTGTCTCCCGTAATTGATTCGTAAATCACAGGAAAAATAGTTCCCACAAAGACGCCAACCCACATAGAAATCAAAATCACTGACCCCAAAATAATGAAAAACTCCCGAGAGAAGAACTTCAAAGAAAATTGCTTTCTCAATTTATCTGAATTTGCAAAGAAAATATAAGAAATAATAACAACTAAAACAGAGATGAATATAAGGAAAGAGACACCAAGCTCGGGGTTTTGTAAAAAAGAATGAACAGATATGAAAACACCTGAGCGAACAAGAAAGGTTCCTGTCATAGCCATAATGAAGGTGATAGAGATGAGAATCAAGCTGAAACCACGCAGAACCCTGAATTTATCTTCCATCATAGAGATGTGCAAGAATGCGGTGAGAGTAAGCCATGGTATAAAAGAAGCATTCTCAACTGGGTCCCAAGCCCAATATCCTCCCCAGCCGAGTTCAGAATAAGCCCACCAACCACCTATTATTATACCAGCGGTCAGCCAAGCCCAGTTGAAAACCGCCCACTTTCTGTAATTTATATTCTGACCCGGATCGAAAATCTTTCCGATATAAAGAGAAAATGGCAAGACCGTACCTGTAAGTCCCATATAAAGAAAAACGGGATGCAAAACCATACCGAAATGCTGTAAAAGAGGATTTAGCTCCCTCCCGTCTTCCGGAGGAGGATAAAGAAATGAAAAAGCAGGAGAGATGAAATTTGCGAGAAGAAGAAAAAAACTCAGAGTAAAAAAGCCAATAGTATAAGAGAGATTGGTTTTCATATCGCATATAGAAAGCTGTAAAGATAGTAAAAATGACCAGAAGAGAATAGAACCCTCTTGCCCACCCCACAAAGCGGTTATCTTATAAATAAGCGGAAGATGAGAATTTGAGTGAGATGAAACGAATTTTACAAAGTAATGTCCATTCACAAGAGATACGACAAGGACAAAACAAGCCATAAATATAAGAAGAAGAGAAAGTTTATTCAAACCCGAAAGTAATTTTTTATCCTTTGCTTTGAAAGAAATCAGTAGCCCAAAAAGAGAATTCAAAAGTGCGGAAAACAACAAAAACTGTCCGAGCTTTAATGTAAAAAACATTTCATTAAATATTTCTGAAAATAAGATAAAAATGAGTTTATTCAAAAAGAAATCAAAACCGCTTATGGAAGTAAAAAATTTTTCTCCCAGAAGTTGAAAAAATCACCTTCTCAACATATCAAGTACAAGATTCATAAAAGAAATAGCTCTCCGAAGCGAAGAAATATCTGAGTTCAAAATAACCTGTTTCAAGTTCAAAATCACAGCATCAGAAGTCATATCTGTATCTTCGTAATTCCCCTGAAGAATTTTGAGTTTTGACTTTATTATATCTCCTAAATCATTTCTTTGAGAGAGCTTTGCGATCTTCTGCCCAATAAATCCCCTTATATCAGATAAGTTTTTGAAGACAACTTCAAGCTTTTGAGATACCATATCGGCACCTTCCTCAAAGTCAGAAGGTATTCCAAGCTGACCAGGTTCAAGAGAAGGTATGAAAAATCTTTCTTCATCGTTTTGACCATCTCCGAAAACTATAAGTTGCGGATCTGCCTTCCCTTCAACCTTAACAGAAAAATCTCCTTTACCTTGAACTCTTATACTCACTCCTAGTTCTTCAAAATCAACTATAAATGGCATATCTGATGGTTTCCCGATAATCTCCTTATTTTCTGTAAAAACGGGAGAGCCATCTAAAAGTAAAGTAGCTTGAAAGTTATCTCCAACTCTATCAAATTGGATGTGAAAACTCTGATACTGTTTTATCCCAAAGCGTAAGAAGTTAAGCCCCGATAGGTTGAAATCTGTTTTTTTGAAGGCGAAATCGCCACTGACAACCTCAACAGAAATAACAGAGTTAGAAAATCCACCTCTCCCAAGAACTTTTGAAAAAATAGTTGTTGTCTTCACGAGCTGATCAAGAGATGAGAGATTTTCTTTATATGCTTTTTCGAGCTCCTGAAACTCCTGATTATCTGAAGATAAGCTCGCTCTATCAGAAATCATTTTGAGTTTCTGGACATAATTTGAGACCTGATTCAAAAGTTCCTCATATTTTTGAAGGACTGAAACATTTTCAGTAATGTGCTGTGATATAAAATCAAGCGTCTGAACACGCAGAGAAACCGAGTTTGCAAGAGCAGTAGAGGTAGGAGAGTCACCCTTATTTATTCTCCCTGACGATATTCTTTTGGAAACAGATTGAATATCTGATACATTTTTACGGACTTCGTTCAGTATAAAAAAAGATATTGTTTTTGAAACCTTCACTGCGGAATCACCTGAGAAGTTATTTTTTCTATTTCTGAAACTATTTTATCATAAACTTTTTTATCGTTTTCTTTTTCTGGCGATAGATTAAGAAGTAGTGTCGCATTCTGCAAAGCAACGGTCTTTAAAAACTTGTTTGAGAATTTCTCTGATATTTTAATCCAAGCATAAGATAAGTCGGAAAAAGAATCGGCAACAACCTTTACACCGGAAATCTCACATGCGGTAGATAGAAGTTCAACAGAAAATTTTATCTCCCCGAGTTTCAAAAATATATTCGCAAGAGCAGTGAGAGCAGTTAAGATATACAACGAATTTTCTCTGGTAGGTTGTATAACTTCAAGGTATCTTTTGAAAAGGTCGATGGTCTTTGAAAAATCGTTTCCGTACATAAATTCAAAATGGGCATAGTTGAACAAAATATCAGGATTTTCGTCCTTCATCATACTATATGCTTTCTCGTAGTATTTTTTTGCATCTTCTATTTTTCCTAATCTTTCGGAAGCGAAGGCGAGGTTTGAGATATGATGTGGTTCAAGTTTATCTTCAATTTTTTTGAGCGTCTCATAAATAAGCTCCCACTTTTCACATTTTCCCGCACAATCTACAAACTCATCGAGAGCTTGCGGAACCTCAATTATATATTCGGGAGACATATTCGCAAGCTGTTCAAAGCTTTTTAAAGATTCGTTATATCTTTTGAGATGATAAAGAACCCTTGCTTTACCCATAAAATATTTTCTCTTCAAGGAATCGGGAGATATCGGAATAAGAGATACGAGAAAACCTTTTTTCCTTGCCTTTTCAAGCTCATCAAGTGCCTTTTCAAATTCACCTTTGACGAAAAAGACCTCCGATTTTGCTAAATTCAAAGCCCCCTCGTCCGGTCTCACTTTCTCCGCCTCTTCAAGATGATAAAGAACTTTATCCCAATCACCAATAAATCTCCTTATTTCAACACCTAACATGTGAAGGTCATAGAGCCACATATAAGCGTTCTGAGGAATAAGTGATAGAGCTTCATCAAGTTTCCTCAAAGCATCTTCTGTTCTCCCCATCTTTGCGTATGAAAAAGCAAGGTATCTTTTTATCCAAAAAGAAGGATTTGTCTTTTCTTCTTCCTCAAGAAGTCGGATATTTCTCTGCATCTTTTGTTGCAATCTTTCTGGATCGTGATAACCCGTATGAGTTATTTTTATTGTTGTGTATTTTTGTTTTATCTTGAGCTTTTCTATTGAGAAGATAACCTGCTCGTGAATTCTTCCTTCAAATTTTATTTCTTCGTGTCGTGGGAATAATCTCAACTGATACCAATACCACGAGTCATTTCTGCTCGGAGAATCTTTGCTTTCTATAATTTTGCTTTCTATGAGGAAGTAGTAAGCGGAATCTTTTGTTGGTGGCAGGTTCTTTTTCAGCTCTATTATTTTCTCTATGTTGAAATCGTCTATAACATCATCTGCATCAAGCCACATTATCCAATCACAAGTCGCGTGTTTCAAAGATTCGTTCCTTGCAGCAGAAAAGTCATCACACCACTGGAAAAAATAAACCTTCGCTCCAAACTCACGAGCTATCTCGGGTGTTCTATCACTGCTACCAGTATCAACAACTATTATCTCATCTGCAAATTTTTTAGCACACGAAAGAACATTCGGAATGTTTTTCTCCTCATTCCTTGCTATAATACAAACACTTATTGTGTTTCCTTTTGATGATTTAGCCATACTTTTCTCAACCTCCTTCACTTATTATGATATATATGTTCCTGCGATTTTTTAGGTGAACTTTCATCTCTCTTGAGCAAAAGTTCGACATCTAAAAGTTCTTCGGGACCTTCAAGTATAAGATGCTTTCCTTTTTTGTTCCTTGCGTTTATGATTATTGGTGCAAGAAGGTTTGCAAAAAACTTCCCATTCTCACATCTCAAAATAACTCTAACAGCAACATCTGCAACATCTTGAACCTCTATATCTTTTACTTCCTCGGGAGAAGAGAGAATAGAATAGTTATGGACTATAAAAGATGGGTCAGTAACAAAAAAAGCAAGGTTCGGATTTTCAAAAGAGTGAAGGATTTCAAGCGGGAAAGACAAATTATCACTCACAACTTTCAGCAAGAAGAATTTTTTCTCTTCAGGGAAACCTATTAAACCACTCGGGAAGAAAAAGACCTCATCTGGATTTATCTCAATCTGACCGAAAATTTTGGAATTGAACTGCATATTTTTCTATTTTCGGAAAAAAAGAGAAAAAGTTAAGGAGAAAGATAAAAAAATTTTCTCAGATTTTCTGAAAAGATTTTTTGAGAAATTCGGGGAGAAGAAAAAAGAAAGGGAGCGGATGGAAAAATCCGCCCCCTATTATTTAATTCTTTGTAATTTTAGAGAAAAAACTACTTCACTGCAGCTTTGAGTTTGTTTCCGGGTTTAAACCTTGGAACTTTGCCACCGGGTATGTTGATGGTCTCCCCGGTTTTTGGATTTCTGCCCTTTCTTGCTTTCCTTTTCGCAACATACCAGGTTCCGAACCCCGGCAGTGCGAGTTTATCTCCTTTTTTCAGGACCGCCTCAACCGTTGATAGAAAGGAGTCCAGTATTAGTTTTACCTGTGCCTTTGATTGTTTTGTTTTTTTTGCTATTTCATCTATAAGTTGTGCCTTGTTCATAGTTTTTCCACCTCCTTTCATCGTTTATTTTAAATTTCTCGGCTTTGAGAGAGCATAGAAAAATCAGGGAGATTTGAGATAATACTGTTTTGCGATTTTCAAGCGGAAAATGTGATTGATATTCTTTTCTCTCTGATAATTTTTATTTTGCCTTTCTGAATCCCTTGATAGATAAGGGTTTTCTTTTGAGTATTTCAGATTTCTGGAAAAGTGAGGTCCGACTACTTTATGATTTTACAAATGTATTGCATTTTCATTTATGCATTTTTTCTCTTGTGTTAGGGATAAAAATTTATGATCTTTTTACCGACCTAAATAAAGACAAAAAAGGTTATATAAAATGGAAAAACAATTCATCATCTACCCAAAAACAACCGGGAAGAAAGAATTGATGGCAGACCTGCGTCTAAAATCTTCTGTGCCGCCTTGCTTATATCATACTCTACCCTAAAAACCCTGTAAATCTTTCCCTCTTCTATTAAGCCAAAAGCTGACTTCGGATTCCTGTCTCTTGGTTGTCCCACACTACCCACGTTTATTGCAACAACTTCAAAATCGTCAAAGTTTATCTCTTCAAACTCTCCGTATAAAATACCGCTTTCTCCTTTTTTCACACCAAACGAATAGGTGATATGAGCGTGTCCTGAAAAGCTCGCCTTAAATCCGCTCGCAGAAAGAAATTTCAGCGACCACAAAACCGCATCACTGCTTACAAGATAAATAAACGAGTCCGGAGAATACGGCGCCCCATGTGAGAAGAAAAAACCATCTAATTCATAAGTCAAAGGTAATGATTTTATCCATTCTATATACTCATCTTTCAAAATTTTTTTTGTCCATTCCACAGCTACTCTTGCATGTTCCACAAAGTAATCGTCTCTTATTATTCCAGCCACCGCTGCGTCGTGATTACCAAGCAAAACAACATCACAGTACTTTTTCACAAGCTCACAGCATTCATTAGGGTTCGCTCCATAACCAATAATGTCTCCAAGACATATAACTTTATCGGGATTCAATCTTTCTATCTCTTTCAGAACTACCTGTAGAGCTTCTAAATTTGAGTGTATATCTGCTATGATGGCTACCTTACCCAAAGACATCATATAAATTTAACCTAATCTATGATAAAATTAGAAAAATTTGTCAAAACAAACACCCTATTTTCTGTATCCAGCTTGTATCTTCTAACTCTTCAAGAATTTCTGAAATCCTACGGTTGAGCAGAGGATGTATCAGGTCTTCTATCTCCAAAATAGGTATAAGAACAAACTTTCTTTTATGCGCAAGAGGATGAGGGATTTTGAGTTCTTCTTCTTCCCAAACTCCACCTTCCCAAAATATTATATCTATATCAATGGGACGACTTGAATAAGACCTGCTGAACTTGAAAATGTAACCGCTCCCCTCTTCTCTTCCCAAAAACTTTTCAATCCTTTTGAAAAACATAAAGAGAGTTCTCGGTGGCAAATCAGATTCCACCTTGAGACAAACATTAAGGAAAGGATAACCTTCAAAACCCCACGCCTCACTTTCATATAAAGAAGAAACTTTCTCTATTTTGCAGACCTCTGAGATAAGTTCTACCGCTTTTTTCAAATACCATATTCTCGGTTCCTCATTGCTACCCAAAGAAAGCCAGTATTCCATAACTAAATAAAAATTTAGTCCTGAAATTTATTGTGGAAGAGATTATAAAGATAAAGATGAGAGGAAGAGGGAGGGAAAAAGACGAAAACCCTTCCCCCTATTCATTCTTTTCTTACTCACCTGTGACTATAACGCAGTAAGTTGCGTAAAGAGCAAGGATATTTGTCACTTTATAGTCAATGCTTGTTATCTCTTTTATTCCGGCTTTTGCTGCTGCTTCCTTTACAGATGCGTCTCCTACAGCTATAAGTCCAAGGATGTTAGACACACAGCTTTCTCCTGTTTTTGACCCTATCTTTTGATTATGATCACCTGTGTGGTATTTTGCATCTATATAAAGGGAAGCCACGAATGGATGAATCGCACAGCCAGAGAGGAACAAAGCCGAAGCGAACAATAAACCAGCCAAAGCCAACTTTTTCATAACCTCTTTCACCTCCCAAGCTCTTTTTATTTATCTTTTCCAATTTTAAACATTTTTCCGTAAATTTTATATGTATAAACACGTGGGAAGGAGGTGATTTAAGCCACATTCATCTACGACCCAATAATTTTATTTCTGCTTGGAGCTTTCCTATCACGCGCGAAAAACAAAACGGTATTTGTTATTCCTCTGCTCTTTGTACTGCTTTCAGCAGGTGCATACTTTATAAACCCAGATTGGGCTTTTATGTTTTTCGTGGATTCAAGAAAATTTCCTCTGTGGGGAGTAATTTCTATTTTTGCTTCATATTTTGCAATATTCTTTCTCGCCTACTACATAGGAAAAAAAATGAAAAGAGAAAATCTGATTCTGATGATGACTTTCGTCTCCCTTGCTTTTATTATTATTTTTATTTTAACCTTTGATAGAGCTTTCTTCTGGGGAAACTACCTGAGTTTTCTCGGATTACAGAACAAAGGATTTTTATACCTTATATTTAACTTTTTTGGTAGCAAAATCGGCAAATTCGTTCTTGCAGGAGGAGTAATCTTCTCAATAATATCACTTGCTATATTGATAAAAGACGAAGGAATAAAATTTTTCATTTCTCCCGACAAAAAATAACAAAACCGAAAATTAAAAAAACATCTTCAATCAATAACTATAAATAAAAGATAGATGAAAGATAAAGCTGTTTTATACCTTGAAGATGGAACTCTGCTTATCGGAAGGTCTTTTGGAGCCAAAGGAACAAGAGTTGGAGAGATAATCTTCAACACCGGAATGACAGGATACCAGGAAATACTCACAGACCCGTCTTACAAAGATCAAATAGTCGTTATGACATATGTTCATATAGGAAACTACGGAGTAAATTACGAGGACTTTGAATCAAGGAGAATTTTTGTTGATGGATTTGTTGCGAAAGAATTTGAAGAAAACCCATCAAACTGGAGGTCTAAAAAAACCCTGAGGGAATTTCTTGAAGAAAATGGGATACCAGCTATTGATGGAGTAGATACAAGGTATCTCACAAGAAAAATAAGAGAAAAAGGGAGCATGAAAGCAGTGATAACAACAGAATCAGCAGATACACAGTCGCTCAAAAAAATTCTTGAAGAATATCCGGGAATAGAAGGGAGAGACCTCGTAAAATATGTCACATGTGAGAGAGCTTATTTTTGGAGTGAGCTGAGATGGAGACATAAATCAATATCTTACCCACAGAGAAAAAAGGTGAAAGCGAAAATAGTTGTGATGGATTTCGGAGTGAAATTCAACATTTTGAGAAACCTTGCAGATATTTTCGGAGAAGTAGAAGTTCTACCTGCTTACACACCAGCAGAAGAAATTTTGAGCAAGAAACCCGATGGAGTGGTCTTATCTAACGGTCCTGGAGACCCGGCTCCTTTAAAATCAATTCAGGAGAATATAAGAAAGATTGTTGGAAAGGTTCCGATATTAGCTATATGTCTTGGTCATCAGCTACTTGGACTTGCTCTTGGAGCAAAAACCTATAAATTAAAGTTTGGTCATCACGGAATAAACCACCCCATAAGAAACACCGAAAGAAAAAGCATAGAGATAACTTCTCAGAACCATAACTTCGCTATTGACCCCAACACATTTCCAGAGGATATCAAGGAAGGTCTAAAACTCACTCACATTTCGCTGAACGATGGAACTTTTGAAGGTTTCAGGTCAGAAAAGTTGAAGTTTATTTCTGTGCAGTATCATCCGGAAGCTGGACCAGGACCGAGCGATTCTGAATACATATTTGATGAGTTCTCAAAAATGATTGCGAGAAGTTGATTTCATTCTGAGCCAAAGTGATCTTTCAAAAATTTTTCTATTCTGAGGCAGACGAGTTCCGCATACTCTACAAGTCCCCCGTGACTACCCTTCGGGAGGATCAGAACTTCTGAATTTTTTATTTTCTGAGCCATGCGAAGCATGACATATTTTGGAGTGAATATATCGTTTTCTCCTATTATAGCAAGAGTTGGAACATTTATTTTATCAAGAACATCTTGGGCAGAATGTTCTTGTGCGGAAAGAGCCATCTTGAAAAACACTTCAATTTTCATCTTACGCAGGTTCTCAAAGTACTCTGTAAAATCATCAACATGAGCAAGAAGTGGATTGAGGAAGAACAACCTTTCTGAGATTATTCCAATAGATTTGCCAAGACGGAACGCAAAAGATGTGGTCATCAAAGATGCCCATATTTTCTGAGCCCTTTTGGGATTCCTGAGGACAAGCTTTGCGGTTATTTTAAGAATTAGTTCAGATAACGGGAAATCAAGGAAATATTTTGCAGGATGCTCGTAAGGTCCGAGAGCAGGAATAAGCCCCTTTACCATACCGGGATAGAGCCGGAAAAATTCTAATATAACCTGAACCCCCATTGAAAAACCTCCAAATACAGCAGAGCTTATTTCAGCAGCATCGCATACAGCTTTCATATCTTTTGCGCAAGCTGTCATAGAAAGGTCATCAGTTTTCGGTTGCATACTTCTGCCGTGCCCCCTGTAATCCCATACGACAACTTCTGTAATTCTTGAGATGTAGTCCTCAACATACCTCCAATATCTTATTGTTGTTCCTATGCCATTTGAGAGAACAAGCGGAGGAATGCTCTTTATTTTCTTCTTGACCGGATATGTCTTTCTGAACCATATATGGGTTCCATCAAAAGATTCTACATAACCGCTTATAACTTCTCTTTTTACCTTATCAGCTGATCCAAGAAAAAACCTTCTCGGTTCATAAGCTATGTCTGTTTTCAGCATAACGAAAAAAGTTAAGACGGAATTTCAATTTTGCCGAAATTTTAATTTTTCGGGATTTTTTGCATAATCTGTATTGAAAAATTATATTTTGGTAAATATCTGTTCTGATGTCTTATTTCAGAGAGATAGATTTTGAAGAATTAGAAATATCTAAAATACTTATCGGTGAGCTGGAGGAAAATCTCAAAAGCATAGCGAGAATGTTAGGAGTAAGCATATCATCAAGAGGGACAAAAATTTTCATAAGGGGTGAAGAAAAAGAGGTGAAGATAGCAGAAGAAGTTGTAAAAGAACTTTACAGAGAGATAAAAGAAGGTTTTGCAATTTCAAAAAAAGATGTTGAGGAAAAAGTTTATGAGCTCAAAAAGAAAGCAAAAGAAGAAAATAACCGCGCGGATCAAGAAGATAACTCAAAAATAGAAAACAGAAACAAAGAAGTAATCGTAACAACATACAGAGGGAAAAAAATTATACCGAAGACAGAAAATCAGTCAAAATATGTCAAGTCAATATATGAAAGTGATCTTGTGATATGCATAGGTCCAGCAGGAACAGGAAAAACGTTTCTTGCAGTTGCGGTTGCTATCTCATACTTGAAATCTGGCAAGATAAATAAAATAGTTCTCACAAGACCGGCTGTGGAAGCTGGCGAAAAAATCGGCTATCTCCCCGGCGGAATACTTGAAAAAGTTGATCCGTTCATGAGACCGATTTACGATTGCTTATACGAAATTCTTGATTACAGGGAAGTTGCAAAGTTCATAGAAAGAGGAGTTATAGAAGTGATACCGATAGCTTTTATGCGCGGAAGAACTATTTCTGACTCGTTCATAATAGTAGATGAAGCCCAAAACTTAACATACGATCAGGTGAAGATGACTCTCACAAGAATGGGAATAGGTTCAAAAATGGTTCTCACAGCAGATATGACTCAAATTGATGTTCAGAAATCTGGACTTTCTGATATTGAAAAAATTCTCGGAAATGTAGAGGGAGTAAGTTTTGTGTACCTTACAGGTGAAGATATAGTGAGGCATCCGATTGTTTCAAGAATAATCGGCGCATTTGAAAATTACGAAAAGTCAACGAGAAAGGCAGAACAGGAAAGAAAAGAAAAAAATCATATCTGATGAAGGAGAATTGACAAATCTAATTCTGCTGTGCGGAAACAAAAATTTTTCTCTTTCTTAACTTCTCCGCAGAATCCAAATCATTGATAAACATGAATTTGACAGAAAGGTAAATATCATCTTGCATTTGCCTCAGTTTTTTTACCGCTCTCACCTCTGTGCTATAAAAATTGCCTTTATCTCCTTCTATATATACCTTCAAACCTGGCGTCCATATTTTTTCTTTATCTTTGGGAGATACGACCGCGACAGCTCCCTGCAATCCCCTTGGCTTAGTTATAAAACCAATCTCTTCAAGTTTTTCGGGAACATCCTTCGCTTCCGGAATAAACGGAGGTATAACTCCTATTTCAACCCTTACCTTTCTCGGGAGGTCGCCTTCAAAAATATACACATCAGAAGAAACTAATTCTAACGCGGAGTTTTTATCTTTTACTTTGTTGAGTTTCAGAATAAGCTCGTTTTTTCTGAATCGTTTCAGAGCTTTGATTCTGAACTCCTCGAGATCACCATAATTTTTTTTTATGAATATTCTTGTAGGAATACTTTGAGGAGAAATGTATCTTCTGAGACACAATACGACCTTCCCCTTATTCCCATGGGCATCTGAAATATAACCTATATAAATATATTTTTTCCCGCTGAGAATCATTATCCCAAAAACTATTTCGTTTCCACAACGATATCAAATGAATTTTTTGGTTGAAGTTTTATTTTTGCGGTTTTTCGTTTTCTCTTCTCCTTTGTGAAAATTCAATTTCCTCTCAAACTCTCTGAGCGTCTTTGCTCTGATAACTTCTCTTTTGAGCTCTCTTAACTTCTCTATATCATCTATCATTTTGAGTTTTTTTATCAATTTCTTTGCCCTCCGACCAAACCTTGAAATAAGGTCAAGTTCTATCGCTTCTTTTAAACCTTCTTTTAAGCCATGTTGGATACCCTGTTGGATACCTTGCTGTATTCCCTGCTCAAGCACTTTTTCGTATGCCTTTCTGAAAATCTTTATGTCAAGCAGGTTTATCTCTCCTCCCTCTCCTACCATCTCCTTTTCCACCTCCTCTTCTCTCCCTACCAAATAAGATAATATATGAATTTCTGTCAGGATTTTCAAAAACTCTTCTTTTTCAAGGTTATAGCTTTTTATCTTCTGAATAAGCTCTCTTATATTTGCATC
>Ga0105162_1000115_pt1 | contig 53731 bp, 50 predicted proteins | sample JNZ201metaG_FD_81532 | JGI IMG/M metagenome (GOLD analysis project Ga0105162, IMG submission 81532) | Hot spring microbial communities from Jinze hot spring, China to study Microbial Dark Matter (Phase II) - JNZ 20120812A | ecosystem: Environmental > Aquatic > Thermal springs > Hot (42-90C) >...
CCTGGAGCCGGTAAGAGCACTCTGGCTTCGCAGATCTGCTATGTAAATGCGTTAAAAGGCCACAAGTGCCTTTACATGTCGTTTTATGAGAGCAAAGAGAAGCTGTTCAGGAACGTAGCTAAGCTGGGAATAAACCTCGTGGAAGCGGAGAATAAGGGGTTACTAGTACACGTCAAGCTACCTGTCGCCGCTACCCAGGAAGTACTGGACACCATATCCAGGCTCGTGACCAAGGACTCTTACAGGGTTGTCGTGGTAGACTCCATTAACCCGCTCATGGACTTCCTCAAGAGGAAAGAGCAGAGGGCAATACTACTGAACTTCTTCTACAACCTGGTCGACGCCATCAACGGGCTACTAGTGGTAGTGTCCGAGGTGCCCTTGGGTAAGGAGGCCTTAAGCCTAGGCTCCATAGAGTTCGTGGCGGACGCAATAGTGTACCTCAAGCACAGGGTGTCACGTGGCCTAGTAACGCGGATACTCGAAATAAGGAAGGTGAGGGGGGCACCGCTCACGGTAGTGGAGGCCCCGTTCAGCATCATCAACGTAAAGGGGTTAAGGGTATACCTTCCACCTAGGCCCGAAAGGCCGCTCGCAACTCTAGCGGAGAGGTTGAAATCGCGCGAAGCAATAAGTAGCATTCTCGGGCCCATATACGCCGGTGACATCATATCCATCAGCCACCCTCCCAGCGCCCGCGACAAGAGAACTAATGCACCCTTCGTCGACATAGCCGTAGAGAACGACTTAAAGGCGCTGGTGATCTCCTACAAGTATTCTCGCACTGAGCTCCGAGAGATCGCGTTCTCGTTGCTAACAAAGTACTTTGAGCTAGGAGAGAGGGAAGCAAACTGGGTTATAGACAGCTACATGCACTTCGAGTCGGTAAACCCGGCGTCCTTTTCCACACCCGAACTAGCAGCCTTGGAGCACGAGCTCATCGAAACGCTGAACCCCGGTATAGTGGTGTTTCACGGATGTGAAGTGCCGTGGAAGATGATCAGGGACCTGGGCGAGGGGGAGTACTGGTCGCAGCTCATTAACCAGTTAACGTGGCTCAAGAACAAAGGCGTGCTGGTGGTGAGGCACATCGGTAGAGTGGACCCGCACTTCACCAGGATGAACGAGTCCCTTTCAGACGTAACCATAAGAGTACATTACAGGTATGAAGACGGGGTGGTAAAGCCCGTGTGGAAGGCTTGGAGGCGTGGAGGCGAACCGCTCTTAATAGACTTCACGAGCGGAGAGGTCATTGGAAAAATAAAGGAGTTCAATGAGTGGTTTAGAGGGCTCATCAAGGAGAAAATGCTTAAATCGGAAATAGCCTCTCATAGCACCTAGCTCGAGCGCGTTGCAGGCCAGGCTCTAACCTCTTTCTACCTCCGCGCACTTTCTCAGGAACGATACCATTGGTAGCAGTATTTTCATGGCGTCTTCAACGGTGTTAATGGCGTGTCCTAGGTCGGGCACTATGTGCGCCTCAAAGCTCTTACCGCGTTCTAGTAGCAGTGAAAGGAGCCTAAGGGCGGGCTTTAACGGGGTCCTACTATCGTTCTGCGGGTGTATGATGCACAGCGGCCTCGTGATATTCGGTGCTTTGTTGATAGGCGAGCGCTCTCTTAGCAATTCGCGCTTACCTGCGAAAAGCACGTCTATGAATGCCTTGAATACCGCATCGCTTAAGCCGTACATCTCCTCCCAGTCAACGACGCTGGCGCCGGCCACGCCGCAGTCATATAACTCCGGCTCGTTGGACATCGCCCACAGCGTCATGTAACCCCCGTAGCTGTACCCGGCAATGAGCACCTTACTCGCAAGACCCGTTTCCAAGGCCCACTTCGTGACAGCTACCACGTCCTCCAGATCCCCCCCACCCGGATCGCCGATATTCATCTTCTTAAACCACTCACCATAGCCCGTCGATCCTCTGAAGTTAGGTGCAACGACGTTGAAACCCGTTGCCACCAGCGCGATTAAGGTTACTCTCCACGCGTCTGCTACCTCGGCCCACGGACCGCCGTGAACGTATATCACGGTAGGTCCCGGCCTACCCGCTTTACTGCTTTCAATAATCCACACCGGGATATCCAGGTTACTCGGCGTCCTTACTTTCTCGAACTTCACGTCCCCGAGTACACTTTCAACCTCTCTGGGTGGCCTGCTCTCCAGTATAACACGGCTAGTACGGTGTTTAACATCTAATTCGACCACCTCGCTAGGCTTTCTCAGCGAGGAGTAGCTGTAGTAAATTTTATCGTTGACGTAAACGGCCCTGTGGGCCACTCCGCTGATCGGCGCGATTTCGTAGCCGTTCATGAATATCTTCGTTCTACCGTTCCTTTTACCCACTATGAGCCATTTTCCCTCGTACTGATTATAGTGCACGTGCTCTACGGGCAGGTACTCGTAGTAGTCGTTACCGGGTAGTCTGAGTTCTCGAAACTCCTCTTCCTCGAGATCCAGTTCTACGAGGATGTCCCTTTCCTCCGTAAAGGCGCTTGATGCGAAGACCAGCTTGTTCTTTTCAGTTATGACCGGTTCTTTGTTCACACTGCCAGGTTTAGGGGTATACACTTTGAACTCGCTGCTCTGCACGTTGTAAACGAACACCTCCATGCTGAAGGGGTTTCCCGCGAGCACGCCATACCCTGTTACCATGTGCTCGTTAGCACTCGTTACGAAGGCAAACCCGCGCGGCAGCTTGTAGAGCTTCTCCGCTTTACCGTCTTCGACCATGTATATGGCAACGTCCTCGGATGTCGCCCCAGTGAAAAACGCCCTCTCCCCGGTGTCAACGAGGCTCATTACCCTCACGGGCTCCATGTCCACTTGGACCTCCTCTTCAACCCTATCCAGATCCACTACGTAAACCACGTGTTGTTCCCTTCCACGTGCAACGTCTACCGCGTAAACGACCCGGTTGGTTTTTACCGGCATCTCCGCTTCGAGCGAGACGGGCCTTTTCGCGATCTTCTTTTTACTTAGTGACTTCACGTCAAGTACCCATAAGCTACTGAAACCGCCTTCATCGGAGCGCAGAACTAGTAGGTCTCCCTTACCGTAGCCTACAAGCACGTGTGTAGGGGTATTTACGAGGTCTTCCAGGAGCTTGATCACTTCGCTATACTTCAAGACGCACACCAACCGTAATACAAGGGAAAGCCGGTATTTAAGTGTCAGCCCTCTTCAGCGGGTTTAGCTGGTACTTGGACCTTACCTATGTGCGAGATGCTCACCTCTTTGCCGGGGTCGTGGAGCACGCTCTTGACGTAGTCCTCACTGCAATCTGAGAGCAGCATTAAGTGTAGTCCCTCAACCACGTTGCTTTCTATGAACTTAATAATGGTGCACTTGCTTGCTAATTCCCTAAACACTTCTTTTACATTATCGCCGAGAAGCATCAATGACACCAAGCCGCCTTCTGCGCTCTTGTAGAGCACCGTTACTAGCTCTTTCACGGCACTGAATTCCGAGGGAAAAACCTTTTCGACGCTTTCACCCAAGTCGGCTAGCTCGTCTATGTTTCTCCTGATCCACTCACAGGCGGATGAGACTGAGAGTTCTAGCGTCGACGGGTTTACGAGTAGCGGAAACATCCTACACGCAAGGGGCTTCTCGCCGTGTATTCTACAAGCCTTACTAGCCTCGTCGTAGAACGGGCAGTAACCACTCACGATCCACACGTAGAAGCCTGCGGGTAGACGTTCAAACCGCGGTTCGGGGATACCCATATGCTCGGCGAGGAGAGCGATGTACCTCGCCTCGTGGGGTAGTACAATTGGGCACTCCTTTCTATCTGAAAAGAAGCAGCACTTGCTACACCTCAAACAGCTAAAAGCACGACTGTTCACGTCACCCAACTAGACGGCACCCCCCACTATGTCACGAGGCTAACTTACCCTTCTTGTCTTTAAAATACTCGACACTAAGCCCTGGGCGACCAGTGGAGGTGCAAGCAACGTAGAACTGTGGAACAGTGCTTTAAACCGGCGGATCTGATCTCATTTCCGCCTGGAGGGCGGGGCCTCCGGCTGTAACGGCGCGTTATTTACGTTGTGTTCATTTGGGGTTCAGGTGAATGTCAATGTAGTATATGCTACAAGCCTCTAGCACCTCCACGGGCCCTCCACACGCTGGTATGTATAGAACGAGTAACGCGGTGCCGCTTGTTAGGTACCCTTCCAAGTACAAGTAGGCTGATGAAAATTGCTTTAGTTCAAGCCACTCTGTTGAGTCGCTTACCACGTTCCCTTGAACGATCCTTAAAGCGGGCACGATACAGCTTTCAAGGCTTACATCGTTACAGAACGTCACGTTAGCTGTTAGCTTTTCTACCATACTTAGACTGCTATCATAAACTAGCTTAGCGTATACGGTCTCCGTGCTATTGTTAAACACGATCAACGCCCAGATCCGCGCGGGGTTCGCGCTATCCCTTGAAATATTGATGTAAAGAACAGCTCTAATACCGGCGCTCACAGTGGTGTTGCTGACAGCGCCCTCACCAGCTCCGGTAAGAGCGACATCGTAGCTGTCACCGCCTATAACGTTCGGGAACGAGTACGTACACGTCATCCCGTCGGGGAAGGAGACATTGATCGATACTATACCACCTGTACCTATAACGACATCTCTAACGACATAGACTTCCAGCGCATAGCCGCTGGCAGTGGCGTTGAACGCAAGCCCCTTAGCGTAGTGCAGGTCCCAAAGTTCCACGGTGGTATTAGGTAAGAGCCCCGCGAAGTACACGTACCTGGGGTCCACGGTAGATATCACCATGTCGTCGAACGCGCCGTCGGCACCCGCCTGCCTGCCCCCCAAGTCCTCGGCGTAGACTCCCACGTAAGCTGGATTAAAGTAGTTGGAGCTATCAGTATATGAAAGGGGGTATGAGCCCGCGCCCCCCACGGGGTTTCCATCTTCATCGTATAACCAGGCATATATGCGTAGACCATCGGAGACAGCCATGTAGTTCACGACAATGGTGTACCAGCCGTCAGGTTTAATGGGTAAGCTAGAAGTTCTGCTTAACAGGAACCACCTCCTGTTGTAGTACTTCGCGATAACTAGCCCGTAATACGGCTCGGCGAGCAGGGGGTCGCGGTCTCCCCCGCTTGGGTCGTAAGCCACGTAGACGAGGTAAAAGTTTGCCCTACTGGAGTCAAACAACACCACGCCGTGCCTGTAATCCTGTCTATTGGGGTTGCTGTTGTTTCCACCGCCAAGTACCTTGACTGAAACCCAGAGCGACGGGTAGCTGGATAGGCTCGCGTTGAAGTAGTACTGAGAGGCGCCGGCAACGCCGGCCCCGTTGTCCACGATGTACAGGGCGTTACCGGTGTAACCTGGACCCGTGCTATAGCTTCCGCCTAAGGAAGTCCAGCCTGGGACGGGGTAGGATTCGAAGTCCGTGAATACTATTGAGCCCCTAGAAGTCCTGTTTATGGCGCACTGTTGCGAGGGGGTTTCCTGCGGTGAAACGGGTATTAGCGTTAACGGGTATTGGCGCGTTGTTAACGGTCTCGGTATATTGACGGGCGTGAACGCTATAGGGTACGATCCTTCGCTGAAAACCACGACGCCCTGGTAAGTTTTGTTCTCCACGAAGTACCCCGACCCCATGGGCAACCCTACTTCCACTACACCGGTACCTCCCGGTAACAGTGCCTTACCCTTTAAACCAAGCACGTTGCAGGCGGCCTCGTTCACGCCGATCACATAACACGTATCGTTTCCGAACATCACTACTAGTTGCTGTTCACCGTAAAGCAGAGCCTGAACGATCTCCACCGGCCTGCCTCTCTCGTGTTTAATGTTGATCCTTAACGTAATCGTCCTCGAAGCCGGGTCTATCTGGGCATCCGCATACACTCCCAGCACTGGCGCCCTATTAACCTGGTCTACTACGTGTAGGTAGAGGAAAGAGACACCAGTAACCACCGCTATAAACACCATCACCGAGAGTATTGCCAAATACGGGTGGGATATGCCCACTCCGGGGCGCACCAGTAATTAGTGTTTATTGTCAATATTTATTAATGCAATAGTAGGTATTATAGGTTTGAAAGGTAAAAAGAGCCAGGTAGCGAACACGTGAAAAAGGAAGCTACTTGAACATGTCCTTGAGGAGCAGTACTAGAACCCACAGCACTACCGTGAACACCACTAGCACTACGCCTAGGAGTACAGCACTCCACGACAAGTCCATGAACACTCCCTCTTCGAGGTAGCCGTATGCTGCATCTACTAACGACATCACTGCTGCTCCGCTAGCAATTAGTGCCAATACGTCAAGCCTGTATCTGTCTTTACGTCCTAGCCCATACCAGAGCGCGCTTGACACGGCCGCTAGCAGTAATAGCGCCAGAGGCCACACTGCAAACCAGCCTGCGCTCACTTCACTTCGAGGGTCGTGACGATCCTCGTAGGAGGAATGGTTCTCGTTTTCATCTTCCTCGAGATGCCTAGTATTCCCAGCCACAGGGTTGTTACAGCTAGGGTCATCGAGCTCCCTACAACACCGATCTCGTTCAACACCACTGGTAGATCCTCCGGGCTCTGCATGGCGGTTAAGAATGGAGGATACGGTACGAGTTCACCATGCCACGCGTGCTCAGCCGCCAGCACTAGTGCGCCGCCCAGTAGCATGTAGAATAGCACGTTTAGTTTCAAATCGCTGGAAGATCCTCGCACCCTGTTTAAGAGCCCCACTACCAGGCCAGCCAGTAGCGGCGTTATGAAGCATGCCATTTCTCACACCTGTGCATCCAGATACTTAACTAGGTGCACCCTTAAAAAGTTTCCAGGTAGCACGCCCGGACAAAAGACTATTAAGGACCCGGCTAATACTAGTTATGGGGTACCGTCGTTGATCGTAGGCATTAAACGGGTTAAGCCGGGACTTTACAACGTAACCGTATGGCCTAGTTGTAGCTACCCCTTAAGCTCTTACGTTAACGTGAAGGTCTACGTAGAGGGGAAGGCTTTAGAGGACTTTGAGGAGGTTTTCGTGGAGGCTGTCCGTGTCGAGTATATTAAAGATAGAGCCGAAGTGCATGTATACGTTAAGTGTAAGTGTTAAAAAGAGGGTAAAACAGGCTACTTAGCTTAGGTATTTCTCAATGATGTACTTGACCAGGTGATCCGGCTCATACTCCACTCCGAGAGACCTCCTCAACAGCTCTTTAGGCGGGTACGTTGCGCCGTACTTATGTATTCTCTCCTTCTGCCATTCCTGTAGTGCCTTGAAATCACCGTTTACAATCTTCTCCCTTAAGTTGATCTCAGACTCCATGGCCCTCTTCATTGAAGCGGCCACTATGTTTCCGAGAGTATATGTCGGGAAGTAGCCTATACTGCCCATGCTCCAGTGAATATCCTGTAGTACCCCTTCACTGTAAGTCCTGGGCTTCACTCCCAGTAATTCCTCCATGTAGTTATTCCAGAGCTCAGGTAGCTCCGATACCTTCACCTCCCCCGCTAACATGAGCTTCTCGAGCTCCGCTCTGAGCACTATGTGCATGTTGTAGGTTACCTCGTCGGCATCTACTCTTATCAAGCCCGGTTTAACCGTGTTGAAGTAGTAGTACACGTCCTCAGGCGAGTAGTTCTTGATGAAGTCTAGGTGCTCTTTGAGAATGGCGTAAACGCGTTCTGCAAATTCTCTGCTCTTACCGACGATGTTCTCCCAAAACCTGCTTTGACCTTCATGCACACCTAGGCTAACGCCGTCACCTATAGGTGTGTGAGAAAGTGCTGGGTCTATTTGGAGCTGGTAAAGCGCGTGCCCAAACTCGTGCACGACGGCGAGCATCGATCTCTTGAAATCCACGCCTTCGTACCTCGTCGTAATCCTGACATCGAATATGCCCATATCTATTGTAAACGGGTGGGCTGACACGTCTAGCCTGCCGCGAACGCCCATGGGGTATCCGAGCATTTCAAGGATCTTCTTGTTGACAGCATCCATTCTAGCCACGTCGTACTTTACGCGCTCTAACGGGTGTTCTCGCGGATACCTGCCCTCGGAGAGGACTTTTTCTATTATGAACTTCAACTCTCTCTTCAGTCTGCCCAGTATCCTATCAGCGTCCTCCGTCTTCAAGCCCTCCTCGAATAGGTCAAGTAGCGCGTCGTACGGGTGCTTTTCCCAGCCGAGATAGTCAGCGGCTTTTCTAGCCAGCTCAAACACCCTCTCTAGATACGGCTTAAACATCTCGAAGTTGTTCTTCGCCTTCGCCTCCCTCCACACGATCATGGCTTCTTGGGTGACCTTAGCCCTCTCCGCTACGAGCCACGGTGGCAGCGCCTTGGCTATTCTCATGGCTCTTTTCAAAACCCTCACAACGCCCCGTTCGTAGTCGTTCAACCCCTCGGCACGATCGGCCTTCTCGACGAGCTCCACGAACTCGGGCCTTAAAAGCAGGTTCTGCCTCAGTAGCTCCAGCTCGGCCCTGGCAACCGCGCGGTCCCTCACGCCTTCGCGCGGCATGTACGTCTCGCTGTCCCAGCTCATGAGCGCTATTGCATGGCCTATTGCCCATATAGTACGGTACTTCTCGAGGACCTCCTTTATAACGGGGTTTTCGAAGACCACGCTAACACCCTGTTAGTGATAACGTGGCTGAGCTTATAAGAACATGCATTATTTACCCGTACAGCGTTTACAGTTCAGGGGGTATCCGGTGGGGTTTAGCGCATTTAAGGTCTGTAGTGTCGAAGAAATGAGAAAGATCGATGAAGAGGCGTCTAAGCAGGGAGTAACCCAACTGCTCTTAATGGAGGATGCCGGTACAGCAGTATACACCGTTATAATGCTAGAAGTAGGTGTACGTGGAAAGCGCTTCGTAGTCGTAGCTGGGACAGGTAACAATGGCGGTGATGCCTTGGTAGCGGCTAGGAGGATCCGTGCAACTGGCGGGAACGTGGAAGTGTTCATTGTAGGAGATCCGAACAGGTATCGCGAACCCGCCAGGACAATGTACGAAATAATTACGAAGATGGGCATTAAAGTGGAAGTAGTTAGGGGGGTGGAAGACCTTGAGAAGCTCGCGGAGTCCATTAAGGGAAGCGATGTAGTCGTGGTCGGCTTAATCGGTACTGGTCTAAAAGGAGAGGTTACAGGGCTCTACAGAGACGTCATAAAGCTTATCAACGAGCACGGTAAAACTGTGGTAAGCGTCGACATACCATCGGGTATTGACGGTAACAACGGCAAGGTGCGTGGAGTTGCGATCAAGTCCACGTACACCGTCACCTTCGGCCTACCGAAGTACGGTAACGTACTCTACCCAGGCTACCACTACTGTGGAAAGCTCTACGTGTCGAGGCTCTCATACCCGCCGGAACTCTTGTACTCCGAGGAAGTCAAGGTAGAGCTCAATGTCCCGGTGCCGCTACCGGAGCGCGTTAAATGGGGTCATAAGGGTGCTTTCGGAAAGCTACTCTCCGTGGCAGGTGCTAGGTATTACTACGGTGCACCATACTACAGCTCATACTCGTTCCTGAAAGCGGGTGGAGGGTACTCTAGGTTGGCTGCGCCTAAAAGCGTCATACCGGTGCTAGCAGCCAGGTGTGGTGAGGTCGTCTACCACCCAATGGACGAGACCGAGGAGGGCACGCTCGCGCTTTCGAGCTACGAGAAAATACTGGAGATCGTGAGAGATCATGGAGTGGACATGGTCATACTAGGCCCAGGCACCTCCCTAAACGAAGAAACACAAGAACTCGTCAGGAGGCTGGCGGAAGGGGTAGACAAGCCGGTCATAATAGACGGCGATGGCATTACCGCCATTTCGAAAAACCCGGAAATTCTTAAGCAGAGAAAGAGCCCCACCATACTGACACCACATTTAGTCGAGTTTTCGAGGTTAATGGGGGTTGGAGTGAGTGAGGTCCAGGAAGACCCCGTAAACCATGCTCGGAAGGCATCAATCGAGTTAAACTCCTACATTGTGTTGAAAGGAGCACACTCATTGATAGCTTATCCAGATGGCCGTGTATACGTAAATATGACCGGTAACCCGGGCATGGCTAAGGCAGGCATGGGGGACGTGCTTAACGGTGCCATAGCTGCCCTCTATGGAATAGGTCTTAGGGACTGCGGCGAAGCTGCACGCATGGGCACGCTGGTGCACGGGCTTGCAGGAGACCTTGCCGCGAAAGACCTGGGAGAAGATGGTATTACGCCCGATACCGTATTGGAGTACTTACCACAGGCTATGAAGCTCCTACGCGAGAACCCCGGGTACATAGTCGAGAATTACATGCCCAAGGAAATATAGTGGTCGCCGATGAAAACAGGTAGTTGCAGAGACGTCTTCGTGAAGGATTTCGATTTAAGCTACATGAACGAGATAGTGGAAATTGAAAGCGAGTGCTTTAACTCCAGTGTGAGGTACAGTGAAGAAGTCTTCAATTACTACTACCAGCGCGGCTCGATCTTCAAAGTTGCAGAGTGCGGCGGGGTCATTGCGGGTTACGTTATCGCAGATATCGAAGACTCGCTCTGCCACGTCGTGTCCATAGCTGTGAGGCGCATGTACAGGAGAATGGGTATTGGTTCAACGCTACTAGACCGCGCGCTCGCGGAGTGTAAGGGGCTCGGCGCCAGGAGGGCTTACCTGGAGGTTGCTACCAGCAACCAGCCCGCTCTGGAAATGTACCTTAAAGCGGGCTTTCAAGTTATAGGGGTTATCAAGGGTTATTATGGAGTTGAAGACGCTTACGTGATGGTCAAGGAATTGGATCAGCGTGGTTAGAATGGCGGTTAAGCTATTGACGCCGGTAGATGTAATCATCGATAGCAGGGAGGACTCTAAGCACCCCGAATTCAAGGTTAAGATCGCGAGAGAGGGCTTACGGGTAGCTGTGCAAGAGCTCCCCGCAGGCGACTTCCTACTACTTGCACCTCCCGGGAGAAAGCAAAGCATACTAGTAGAGAGGAAAACAGCTGATGATTTCGCTAACAGCATCAGGGACGGGAGGATCTGGGAGCAGAGCAAGCTACTACAAGAAGCGGCTTTACAAGAAGGGCACCGACCGCTAATAGTAATCGAAGGCTCCCTAGAGAAACTGGAAAAATACCGTAACTGGAGGGTGCAGAGCATTCTGCGCGTTATCGACACGCTGGTGCTCGACATGAACATACCAATACTGTACACGCCTCATAAAGACGCCACAATAGCCTGGATCATCGCCAAGGCGAAGAACCTCGGTAAAACTGAGGAGAAGAGGGTCGTGAAAATGAGGGTTGAGAAAAAGCCTTTAAGCATCGAAGAGAGAGTACTCTACGTCACGGAAGGGCTGGTGGGCCCGACACTCGCCAGGAGGCTTCTCGCAAGGTTCAAAACCCTCAAGAACGTCGCAAACGCATCCACCTATGAGTTGATGAGCGTCGAAGGTATTGGGGAAAAGCGTGCCCAGGAAATATATGCCATCTTTAACACACCGTGGCATGAACCAGGGCTAGGAGAGCAGGTATGAGCTTAGAACTAGTACTGCCAGGGCTCGTCTCCGCCATAGTAGCTAGGACTCTACTGAGCTGGTGGCTTACCGCGGCCTTAAGGCTCGGCTTCGCCGGCAGGGACATGAACAAACCTGGAGAACGCATGGTAGCCGAGGCCGGCGGCATATGGGTTGTATTGTCGTCGGGGTTCGGAGTGCTCCTCTACATAGCGATAGAGGTTTACACCGACAGGAGGGTGGATGTGATACCGTTGCTTTCAATAGCTTTAACTCTACTGATGGCCGGCTTGCTGGGGTTCTTCGATGACATACTCGGCTGGAAAAGGGGTATAAACCCCATTAAGCGCGTGTTGTTTACCCTTCCGATATCCCTTCCACTAGTCGCTGTTAAGGCCGGCCATAGCGTGGTCGAGCTACCTGTGATTGGCACTCTAGACCTGGGGTTAGCGTACTCACTGCTAGTGGTACCGGCCGGTGTCGTGGGTGCTAGTAACGCCTTCAACATGATTGCCGGTTACAACGGCCTCGAAGCGCTTCAAGGGTTAACTCTTTTACTCTCTGCTTCGCTACTTTTGGTAGTCAGGCGCAACTTAGATGCCGTCTGCGTTGCCCTACCCGTGATCTCCTCAATAACGGTATTTTACTTACTTTACAACCGGTACCCGGCTAAGATGTTCCCAGGAAACTCCTTTACTTACGGTATTGGGGCTTTCTACGCCTCGCTAGCGATATACTGGAACTTCGAGAAGTACGCCATTTACTCCTACGCCCTCTACTTCCTAGAACTGGTACTGTTCGTGCGTGGACTACTAGACGGCGTGTACAAGGAGAACTTTGGGCGCGTTCAAGCAGATGGTAGCTTACTGCCCCCCTACGAGAAGTCCTATAGCGTAACGCACCTGGTCATAAAGCTCGTGATAAAGCTTAAAGGTAAGTGCTACGAAACCGATGCCATTAAGGTCATCGTCACTCTTCAAGCCGTAGTCTGCGCTCTCGCTCTTTCGGCCACCTTCTTAGCAGTATAGTGTAGAGGTAGAGAGAGCTCAGTAGCCCCACAGTACTTGACACCAGGAAAGACTCGGCGTAGCCCACTCCCAGGTATAAAGTGGCTGCAACTAAAGACGCGGCCGAGGCGCCGAAGTTATCCAGTAGCCTTTGAATACCTATAGCCCTTCCACGTATTTCAACTGGTAGGGTTCTAGTCAGTATTGTGGATAGCGCTGAGTTTAAGATGTTTGATGCGAGGCCCATTACCAGCGACGCGGCGAGCAATGTAGCAGTGGTTATAGTCATATGCCTTACGTGGTACGGTAACGCTAGTGTGATCTGTACCGCGGAAACCACAACAGCCGAGTATAGTGCGGCGCGCTCAGGTCTCGGGTTGGTTCTCAGCAAAATTAACGACGCACAAATAGTACCCGTGGTGGAGATCGCGCTTAAAAGCCCCCACATGGGTTTCGACAACCCCAGTACGTCGAGCACATATATTGCCAGGTACGTGTTAGTCACCCCTAGCGAGACCTGCCAGAGAATGGAGGTAAAAAGGTACAACTTGAGGGCTCTGAATAAGACGGCACGGTAGCCGGACAGCTCGAAGATGATCTTGCCGAGGTCTTTATCACGTGGCTTAAAGGTCTCTTTCAGTGCCTTAGCTCTCATGACGAATACCGTTATTGATACAATGCCCTGTAGCGCGAAGCCCAGTCTAATACCAGTGACTCCTAGCGTGTCATAGAGCACTCCACCGATGACCGGCATGAAGAGGCCTGGAATAGCCATCACGATGTTCAGGCCTAGGAAGCCTTTAAACTCTTCTCCGCGTTGCAGGGAATCCATGACTATTGCTGTTAGCGCTGGTTGGTAGAAGTGTACTGCATAGTCGAAAACGAATATGGCTGTTAGGAACCTCCAGTCAGGTGCCACCGCGTAGAGGAACTGGGCTACCGATATGCACGCCGTTCCAATCAATATAACCTTTACCCTGCCAAGATAGTCTGTCAGCAGGCCGCCGGGAATTGTCGAGAGGGCCAAGGCAAGCATGCCGAGACTTCGCATTACCGCTACATGTAGGTCTGAGGCCCCTAAGTCCTTAGCGTATTTAGCGAAAAAGGGGTTCACTAGCGAGCCCGTCAGAGAGAAGAGGAACCAGGATAGGGCGATTACCCCTACATTGCCTTTAAAAACTTCCTTCAAATCCGCGATGCTCTCCGCGAACGCGGTAATAGTCTTCGAGAGCTTCATAGCCTGGGCTTTCCTCGGGAGAAGAGTCACGTATACTGATGTGCGTTATCTTAATTATCTTCAGACCGGTTCTCCGCGAAGTGCTTTTTCTACGAGCTCCTTGGCGTAGTCGTACCTCACTTTACCTTCCTTAACCATCCTCTCTGCCACCCTGTCTACTAGGTCTCCGGTAGCGCCTGCCATTATTGCTAGGTTCCTAGCGTGTAATCTCATGTGACCCTTTTGAATGCCTTCGGTAACTAGGGCTCTGAGCGCTGCGAGGTTTTGCGCTAAGCCGACGGCCGCCATTACCTCGGCGAGCTCCTTGGCGGAGGAAACTCCGAGTATTTTCAGTGCTATCCTCGCAACCGGGTGTACTCGCGTCGCGCCCCCCACTATACCTACTTGTAGCGGTAGTTCGAGGTAACCGTTGAGAAAGCCCTCTTCGTCCACCTCCCAGGTGCTCAGCGGCTTATACACACCTGCTTTACACGCGTATGCGTGTGCGCCCGCTTCGATAGCCCTGTGATCTTGTGCCGTAGCAAGCGCCACGGCTATGATACCATTCATAATGCCCTTATTGTGCGTTACAGCTCTGTAAGGGTCTACTTCCGCCAGTACGCTGGCCTCTTCAATCCTCTTCGCGGTTTCAAGTCCGCCTAGGTTTTCGGCCGGTGTCCTAGCCCATGCTCTAACAATTCGCCTTGTCGCGTGGTTTGATATTATTCTAAGCCTCGCCTGCCCCCCTGTAATTCTTTCCAAGATGGGCGCGATCGCCTCTACCATGGTATTAACGGCGTTAGCGCCCATGGCATCTCTTACATCTACGACTAGGTGAACCACTATTACGGGGCCCTTACTCGTTTCAATGACTCTGATTTCCAAGTCTCGTGGACCCCCGCCAAGCTTGATCAGGGTGGGGTCCTGCTGCGCTGCATGTTCTAGTATTTCCTGCTTGCGCTCTAGTATCCTGGTGACTTTGGCGTAAGGCGCCGTTACGTTGACTACGTGCACCTGGCCGATCATTTCTTGGGGGCCGGCTTCCGCTATTATGCCCTTTCCGTAACGTAGCATTTTCGCGGCATTGCTTGCAGCGGCTACGACGCTCGCTTCTTCTATGACCATTGGGACGAGGTAGTCTTTCCCATTTACGAGAAAGTTCACCGCCACGGCGAATGGATACGCCATGCACCCGATTACGTTTTCAATCATTCTTTCCGCTATCTCCCTGGAGAGGTTACCGAAGTTGAGGAGTACCTTCACTTCGTCGTCCGTTAAGTCCGCCCATTCCTTAACGATTCTCACCCTCTCCTCGAGGGGTAGCTTGTAAAAACCCTCAATGCGGCTACTCCTAGGTTGCCGCGCCATCGCCTACACCACGTGTGTTTAAAACCGAGGATAAAGCTTAAAAGACTTTGGTGTAGCGCTCATGGTTCACGAGTGGGCTTTAGCTGAATCGATAGTGCTATACGTCTTGAGTAGAGGGATTAAGAAGGCTAAGAAGGTAGCCGTCAAGATCGGAGTACTCCAGTCAATAGACAAGGACATACTAGTGTTCGCGGTAAGAGAGCTCTCCAAAGAATATGGGCTGGAAATAGGTGAAGTTGAGGTGGTCGACGAAGAGCCCGTTTTCAAGTGCCACATATGCGGGTACACATGGAGCTTGAACATGTCAGAGGTCGAAGAACCCGTTCGCGAAGCAGTGCACTTCCTCCCCGAAGCTGCGTACGCTTACTTCAAGTGCCCTAATTGCCGTAGCATAGACTTCGAGATCGTGAAAGGCCGTGGTTTGTCGGGAGTGGTGGTTGAGGGTTATGAGTGAAGACCCGAGAGTACTAAAGGCGGTCGAGAACCTTAAGAAGCCGCGCAGAGTGTACGCCGTCATTAGCAACAAGGGCGGCGTAGGTAAGACGACCGTTACGACTTTACTAGCCCTATACTCCGCTAAACTAGGTTACTCAACGGGGTTACTAGACCTAGACCTCGTCAACCCCTCTACGCACGTGGTTCTAGGCCTAAGACCAGAGCACTTAAAGTACAGTGAACACCACGGGGTACTACCGTTGAGAATTGGTAACCTGCATTACTTCACCGTAGTGGCGTATACCGGCGACAGGCCCATGGCTCTTAGAGGTCGTGCCGCGCGCGACGCCTTGTGGGAAGTGCTTTCCACTGTGAACTGGGGTGTTCTCGACGTCGTTTTCGTAGACACGCCACCAGGTATTGGCGATGAGCACCTTGAATTGGCATACAAGCTACGGGGCGTTATCAGGCCTATCGTGGTGTCTACCCCTAACCCCCTCTCCATGAGCGTGGTGAAGAAGGTCATCCACATACTGAGGGAATGCGGTTACGCTGACCTGTACTTCGTTGAAAACATGGGAGACGGTAAGCTAGTAGACTATGCCAAGGAGCTTGGAGTAACGTACCTCGGCTACATACCCCACTCTACAAGGCTGGAGACAGCAACCGGTAGCCTAGACAAGCTACTAGGATTAGATGTAGAGGACTCGGCCAGGTATATTTTAAGCAAACTACTACCACGGTGAGTAGCCTAGAAAACCTTTATAAACCCGATCGTGATTAGAGCGTCACGGGGTGGCCTCCATGTCCCAATGGATTTAAAAACGCCCAAATACGCTAGAGCCCCCCAACTAGCCGAGATAGTGCCCAAATACTGGTACAACGTTGTCCCCGACCTTCCTGAACAACTACCACCAATGTTGAAACCGAGTGGAGAGGCCGTCAAGCCGCATGAACTGGAAGCAGTATTTCCCAAAAAGCTCATTGAACAGGAGTTCTCCACTGAGAGATTCGTCGAAATACCTGGTGAGTTGAGAGAACTCTACGTAGAGCTCGGTAGGCCGACACCGCTGCTCAGGGCTCGGAGGCTTGAAGAGTACCTGAAAACGCCGGCAAAGATATACTACAAGTACGAAGGAGTTCTGCCAACGGGGTCGCACAAGGTAAACACCGCTGTTGCCCAAGCATACTTTAACGCGGCTGAGGGCGTGGAAAGGCTGGTAACCGAGACCGGTGCGGGGCAGTGGGGTTCCGCGTTAGCATTGGCAGGAGCCCTGTTCGGCCTGAGGATCAGAGTCTACATGGTGAAAGCCAGCTATAATCAAAAGCCTTATAGGAGAGTACTAATGCAGCTCTACGGCGCCGAGGTCGTACCCAGTCCCAGCCACTACACGGAGTTCGGGCGCAGGGTGTTAAAAGAAGATCCTGACCACCCGGGATCTCTGGGCATAGCCATCAGCGAGGCTATAGAAGATGCCACCAGTAACCCGAGGACGAAGTATAGCCTCGGATCAGTACTAAACCATGTTCTTTTACACCAAACAGTTATAGGACTAGAGGCTTTGAAACAGCTTGAACTACTAGGCGAAGACCTGCCGGACTACGTGGTGGGTTGTGTAGGTGGTGGAAGTAACTTTGCAGGACTGGCTTACCCGCTATACCACGAAGCACTAGTAATGAAGAGGAAGGAGAGTACAAAATTCATAGCGGTAGAACCTAAAGCGGTACCCTCAATGACTAGGGGCGTGTACACCTACGATCACGGTGACACTGCAGGCCTGACCCCACTACTTAAAATGTACACGCTAGGGCACAAGTACGTTCCCCCACCAATACACGCCGGCGGGCTAAGGTACCACGGCATTGCACCTACGCTAGCCTTACTAGTTAAAAATGGCATCGTTAGGCCTGTGGCTTACGGGCAGAGAGAAGTCTTTCAGGCTGCACAGCTATTTGCAAAGCTCGAAGGCGTTGTGCCCGCGCCTGAATCAGCCCACGCCGTCAAAGCGGCAATCAGCATCGCGCTCGAAGCTAGGAGAAGAGGTGAGAACGCGATCATACTATTCAACATGAGTGGGCACGGTTTATTAGACCTTTCAGGGTACCAAGAACACCTTGAAAACCGGCTGGACGACTTTGAGCCAGGAATAGTAGACACCTCCTACCTAACTATGCATTAGCTTTTTATTAACTATAATTCTACGCGTGTCTACGTGTAGGAACGTGTAAAGTCATAGGCATCGTCCCCGGTTAGGATTATTATGGGTCTGATGAGACATAGTATTATCTGGAGGCTTCAAGGCGGCTCGCGAGGAGCGATGACAGTATTCCACTAGGGTGAGAGGGTCGGTGCGTATTGGCGGCCAAGATCGAGGTTAAACTACGTCTCCTGGAGAAGCCTAAAGGGGAGTTTAAGTGTATTGAGCAGTACGCAATTCCGCGTGGTGGAGAGCCGCTGTACCACGTTTGCATAACTAATGACACTTATATAGTGTACGATGTCGTCGCGGCAGATCCGAAGCTGTTAAAGGAGGTCTCAAGGCTGGAAAAGGAGCTCTATAACATTATTGTAGGTGACGAATCCCTTGTTGAGAGAATCGGCAAAATAAAAGACCCTAAATTGAGGCACGTGGTGGAGAGGCAGTTTACCGGTTACGGCTTCCTCGAACCCTTCTTCATGGACCCCGACATAGTGAACGTGCACGTAATGGTGGGGAGGCCCGCACAGGTATTGCACAGGTTTTATGGCAGGCTGTACACGAACCTGGCGTTCTCGTCCGAAGAAGCCAAGGAGCTGGCCATGAGGCTCGCTGCAGCTGCCGGTAAACCTCTCTCAGAAGCACTACCACTTGCGAGTTTTATCGAGCCACGATACGAGGCACGAGTTTCGCTCGTATACATGTCCGACGTCACCATGAGGCGTGATATGACGATCGACATAAGGAAGTTGCCCGAAAACCCGTGGACGATACTAAAGCTCATACACTTCGGTACGCTGAGCATCGAAGAAGCGGCCTTCCTCTGGCTGATGGTGAAATACAAGGTTCCAATAATAATAGTTGGCGAGCTAATGAGCGGTAAAACAACGGTAGCCGCCGCATTAATGGCGCTTGTACCCCCGGAATCAAGAGTCTTAACTGCCGAAGATACGCCGGAGTTTAGAATACCCGTAAAGTACTGGACGAGGACAACCACGAGAGAGTTTGGAGAATACAAAATAACGTATTTCGACCTGATAAAGACCGGCGTGAGGCTGTCTGTAGACTACGTAATAGTCGGTGAAATACGTGGCGAAGAAGCCCGCGAATGGGCGCACGCAATACTACTAGGGCATGGCGCGGTGTGCCTACCCGGAGATCAGCTAGTACTGATGATGGTTGATGGGAAGGTCGACCTCTATGAGGTAGGTGCCGTGGTGAGTGGAGTGCAGGTGGGTAAGTATAGGAGTGTAAAGGTAATTGCGCTGAATCGAGAAGGCAGGCCCGAATGGGTGGAGGTTAGCGGGACAGTCGTTAAAAACGGAAGTAACCGCTTTGTGAGAATAACGAGTACGGGGGGAGTGGTACACGAGGTGCACGAAGACCACTTAGTGGTGATCTACAAGAACAATGGGCTTGCATGTAAGAAGGCCAAAGAACTGGAGCCCGGAGATCTCCTGGTGGCCGTGAAGTACCTGCCGCCGATACCCTCAGGAAGTGCGTTGACGAGCATAGACGTTTTTAGTGTGCTTAAGAAGTACGTTAACAGGCTCTACGTACACGGGCTTTCCGGCCCGTTGAAGAAGGTGGGCGCCCCCAGGATCAGCAAAGTAGCCGGGGTACCCTATCACAGGGCGTACAGCTGGTTACGGGGTTCAGCGGTACCGGCGGCTAAGGCATTAGAGCTCGTAAAGGTTAACGTCGTTTCTAGAGAGGACTTAGAAGGCTCAGCAGTAACGTTCGGAACTAGAGGTAAGTGCAAGCTACCCTACAGAATACCGCTATCAAGGCGGCTTGGGTACCTGATAGGCTTGTTCCTAGCACGCGGCACGATGAGGTACGATCCAGGGGATGGGCTTCCCAACGAAATAGTGTTCCGTGCGAAGATCGGCGAAAATAGCGCGAGGAGGATTACGAGAAGCCTCGAAGAGGTGGGAGTGAGGCGGGAAGCCGTAAGGATAGAGAAGACCAGTAGCGCGAGGGGCTTGAAAGTGGTGGTCGGTTCAAAGATCTTTGCAACACTGGTGTACGAGGTGCTTGAAGGCAGGACGAGGTACGGTGAGAGGTCGATTCCACTAGACTTGGCATTGAGGGCGCCTGAAGGATTTAGAGAGGGCTTGATAAAGGGATTTTGGGAGGGTTGCGGATTAGTACTTAGAGATGGAAAAGGGCGCTTTAGAACGATAGCCAAGGCTCCTAACAGGAAGTTAGCGGAATCCCTGGTTGTAGTGCTTAGATCCCTTGGAATTGATGCCGGCGTCAAGGTGGCCAGTAGCGGTAAGGGGTTAAATGGAAGAGGTAACAGGGCAACGTACGTGATTAGAATTACTAGGGGTAAAGAGAGGTTTTTACGAGTAATGGGGGTTAGAGGAAAGTCTAAGGACCATTCGAAGGTAACGGATAATGGAAACTACCTGTTATACCCCGTCGAAAAAATAGAAGTAGTTGAAAAGGACTCGGCCCTCTACGATGTGGAAGTGCCCGCTCCCCACATGTACACCATATCGGGTGGACTAATAGTGACGCACAATACAACTTTTCACGCGGAAAGCCCTGAAGCCGCCCTTCTCAGGTTGGTATCGCCACCGATATCCGTGGATCCGCAAGTCCTAAAGCTTCTTAACGTGTTCGTTAAAACAAACGTATTTGAAAGGGGCGGTAAGCGGACTTTTAGACATGAAGTTCATATCGTGGAAGAGAACATCACGGTGCCCCTGTTCATTTATGATCCGAAAACCGACAAGATCGTCATGAACACGCAAATAGAGAACCCAATAAGAGCATTTAGGTTCATCGATAGAATAGTCCTTGCTCACAGGGTACCAAAAGAGGTCCTTGAAAGAGAGTACCAGGCAATGGTGGAAACCATTAAAGAGACCTATAGAGAGGCGCTGGAAAAGGATCCCACGCTTGAAACACCCACATACAAGGAACTACCAGAAATCCTGTACAGAAGGCTGGAGGGGAAGCTCCGCTCGTACACTCACGCGTGAGGAATATGCCCCCAACCAGCTCGATAAACATGGTTATTAGCTGGTAGCATGCGTAAGCATTGTGGAGGTGTGGTAGCACCGCTTACCACTTAAACTAGCAATTCACGTGGGAGATGCGGGTGGTAGTTGCCACGTCCAAAGGCGTAGATAGCCCCCTTATGCTTAGCATGATCGCAACCGTACCGGTGCTCGTAATCTACCTTGTACTAGTTAGCACCACCGGACTATACCACATAGCTGTCTATGCGTCTCCAGCACCTGCGCTCCTAGCACTCCTAGCCGGTTCATCCATATTTGAGAAGTTCGAAGAACAAAACCGCAGGCTAATGGTCGAGAACCTGCTAAGAACTGGTAAGGGGCTTAGCTCGCGCGGTTTAAGGGCTTCTAGGTTTTTCTTCCAGCTCTCGATAGCACTTACCCTGCTGTTCACAAGCCACGCTGTAACGTGCACGCTCGTCTCCCACCCTAGAGTGGAGTTCATCATATTGGCGTTAATCGCTACCACGACCTCTCTCTTCCTCTACTTCATGCCTAGAATCTTAGTTGGTTTATGGGCTTCTCAGAGGAAAACCGATATTGAAGTGGAACTACCGTACCTGCTCATACTCTTTCGGGTAATGGCGTCGTTGAAGCTACCGCTATACGACATGTTCACTGTTATAGAGGGTAGTACTGCGCTACCAGCATCCGCAAGAGAGGTCAGGTTCGCGAGGAAGGTGGCTACCTTAACATCCGTATCCTTCTTATCGGCAATGGACATGGTCTGCACCAATCACCCCTCCGAGAAAATCAGGGAGCTCTTTAGGAGAGTCGTGCTCGCGGCCATATCCATGAGCGATGTGAGGAACGTGGTGGAAAGGGTTTTTGACAGCGTATACTCGTGGTTCGAGTCCAAGGTGGCCGGCCTTTCCGAGAAGTTTACTATAATAGTGGGCTCGGCGCTTTTCGCGTACCTCTTCATCCCGGTGATAGTAGCAGCCTTGGTACCCGTAATAGGCGGTAACTTGCTGGCTGTACTCGGCTTGACGCTCAGTATGCAGTGCTTCCTCTTCTTCCTGCTCTACGCCCTCATCACCAGTTTCTACCCCTCAAGCCTGGTTATGAGGCCGCCCGGCACACTCTTAGCCGTTTCGGCGGTTTCCCTAGGCGCCTCATTCGCACTGCTGATCTACGCAATGTTTTCTCACGTGGCTGAGGCACCGGTGCAACTCCCTCAGCTAAGTGAGTACACGCTTTCACTCATAGTGCTGGGTTTACTAACTCCTCCCCTCATAGTCGCGGAAAGGGCTCTAAGACGTGTAGGCCTGTACGACGCATTCGTTAGAATGGCGTCTGATGCCGTATCCTTGGCGGCAACTACCGGTGAAAACATTGCACTGGTCTTAGAGAGGTCTTCGAGAAAGTACAGCAAGGGGGTAGTAAGGCTTACTAGGAGCATACTGGCTGGATACCTGTCTGAGCCCCTTAAAAAAGCCATAATATCCAGAGCCCCGAGCACGTACCACGCATCGTTCATAGAGACCCTGGTTGTAATGCTGAGGCTCGGATCTACCCCTGACATGATGCGGGCCTTTTCTTCTAGCTATGAAAGGCTTAACGTGCTTTTCTCGAGGGTAAAGAGCCTAGCCAGGACGCTCGAAGTATTGATGGTGGGGCTCTCGGCAGTAATTGGCGGGTTCTTAGCGTTCATTGACAAGGTCTACGAGTACATAGCCGGTTTAATCCGGGTAGCGGGGCCTCTGGGGGCCTCCACGATAGTGTTTGCTTATGATCCAAGGATATACGGCCTGCTCAGCACGCTGTCCCTCCTATCCCTGCTCTTCACTTCACTATTCGTAGGTAAGGTCCGAGGCGGGTCGGTGGTGTACTGCTATAGAGCGTTGGTGTCGATGCTAGTCCTCTACACGGTATCCAAGTACCTGTTAACTATTACACCGTTCTAAGCCTGCTTGGAGACCTCTTGTACTATCGTGTTAATGTTCTCCTCGAAGCACTCTAAGTCCTCCTCATCAGTTATTATTGATGGTGGGTGAAATCTCCTGAGCACTATCACTCTGGTGTCTACGTGTTTTTCCCTGTATTCTCGTTTCACTTTGAGCGTTAAATCGGCTATAGATGCTACGCTGTCGCAGACTACGTCGTTTATACAGCTACCCACCCTAACAATGCCTATACCTCTTGACTTGAGGTAAAGTACCTGCTTGTACAGTTCCTTAAAGTGGTAGATGGGGACTTCCACTACCTGCACGCCGTGAAACACCACTATATCCGGTTTAACCTCCTCCACCAGCGCTAGTTCTTTCATTACGAGTTCGTGCACGTTGTAGGCAAACGGGTTTATTCCCCTGAAAACTAGGTACCTATCGATAACCTTCTCTACGACATCGCGGCTGAGTCCGCGCTCTTCGAGAATCCATAGAAGTAGCTCCCTCAATAGTTCTGGTGATGAAATGTAGCTTACAACGAGTATTTTTAGGTTGTACTTAATTGCTTGAGCTAGTAGCATTATCAAGGCCCTTTCACCGTAAACGGTCTCGGGCGGGTAGAATATGTTTATGAAGAAGTCTTTGTGGACGTGTCCAACTCGGCTCCTCAACGCACTACACGTCAGCTCGATTGCTTCCCTTTCGGGGGGTAGCTCCTCTAGCACTGGTTGCGTGTATACTAGTAGACCCCTACCTTCAGCTATTGTAAATGGTACTTCAGCTACGTGTATTGGCGCACCGCGGGCTTTCCTTATTTCTAGCAACCTCAACAACAAGCGGTCTTCCACTCTGTGCTTTAGTATTAGTATCGCGTCAACGACGAACTCTATTGAGCCCAGCCCCAGCCTTTCCTCTCCGAATGGTAGTTCGGATACGAGTACTAGTAGCCCGTTAACTAGTATAGGTAGCTGGTAAAAGTAGTTTAGTAGCCAGGCCCTCTTTTCCGTGTGGTCCTTCACGGCTTCTAGGAGCACGGTTATCGAGTCTATTACTATTAAGTCAAAGCCTTCTATGACGTTCTTGTTTAGCACATCTACTACGCTGTCAACGTCGTGGATGGCGGGGAGCTTGAGAAACCTCATTAACCCCTTGGATTCAACCTCCGAAAGCGGCATTCCAAGCTTCTTCATGTAACTATAAAGCTTGTCCTTGTCCTCGTAAAACGTTACGTACAGACACTTCCTCCCCTTGAGGGCATTGTGGTAGCATATAGTTGACGCGAGAGTGGTCTTCCCCGCGCCTGGATGCCCGGCTACGAGAATAGTGTAGGGTGCGCGTATAGCACCGATAAGCCTATCTAAGCTCTCTATCCCAGTAGTAAACGTCTTTTCTTCAAAGTGGCTACTCACGTGCCGAACACCCTGCACCTTCTAGATATCGCTACCAATGAGTAATACATAAACTAATTACCTTTTACCTTTAACCCACTTACTCACCCCTCAAAAAACAGGGGCTCCTTAATAACTGTTATAGGAGGGTTTAAAGTGGTGGTATCTGCCGAGAACCGGTTAGTGTGAGTCAAGCTGACACCCCTTTAACCAAGACTTTCATCACGATTTCAATGAACTCGTTATCTCTGCCCGTCTTTACGTACTCTAGTAGTTGTTGTGCTAGTTCAGGTGCCTTTAAGTAAGCGACTAGTGGGTTTAAGAACATTAACGTGAATGTGTAATCAGCTGTAACGGTGTCTCCGCGGTAATGGGTTAGTATAACTAAGTAGAGCTTACTGGGAGACGTTAAGAAGAGGGTTATGCAGTCTACCCTGTGTATCAGCGTACAAAGCATGTTTAGGAAGCTCAACATGCCGGGAACCTTCTTTACCAGGAATTCCTGTAAGTGGGACTTTAGGGTAGATAAGTCCCCGACATTCATGTGAACACCGATATCATGGTGAGTACATTACATTATGAGGTGTTGACGGAATCACAGGCATCACCGGTAAGCCCGTTTACACAAGTATCTTAATGCCTTTACAGTATATAAGTCTTGGTATTACCTTCCCTCGTTAGAGTTTTGGCTAATGGGTGGCCTGCCAGGACATTTAAATAATCGCGGCAAGATGCTACTGGGACTCTTTCAGGAGGGTATTTCGCGGGCTCGAGGACCCGTTCAAGCGCCTTAGTATATGTTGTAAATGTTGTAAATATTTATAAAGACCTAAATATAAATATGAAAATGGGTGGTATGGATGGGGAGGATGAGAGGAGACCTAAGCGCACCTGTGCTAGCAATAATAGTTACCATTGGCATCATAGCCGCTGGACTGGTGTTACTTGCGTGGTTTTGGTGGTTCGCGCCACAAGCGGGCAGGGCAGGCGTATTACAAGTACTGGGTATGCCGACATTCATATGCGAGGAACTAGATGATGGCGGTAATTGTGTAAAAGGCGCGCTCGTGCTGTCCGTCAAGAACGTAGGCAACGCAGACGTCACGATTAAACAGGTCGTAACACCCTACTTTAACAGCAACAATTCCTCGAAAGTAGTGGCGGGAAGCTCAGTAGACATCCTTGTAGAGGTGAACTCAGTCAATAGGCCTATACCTCCCGGCACCCTGGCAGTCGACGGCGCGATCCTCACGGATCTCGGCACGTACTCGTTTACGGCGAGCATTGTGTGGCCTAAGTAGAAGCCCTATTTTTTCTTCGCTCTAACTAAAACAGCTTCAAAGCTACGGTAGAGTTCGCAGTGTAGCGGATCAAGCGCGATGAGAAGTTAGTAGTAAGCACAAGGCGCGTTCAAGTAAAAAATGAAAGTCACCAGACAACTCACTACTGATCTTAAATGGTCAGGAGCGACCGCTACCTTCTTGGTATCGATCATGTCAAGGGAGAAGCTACGCGGTGAACTGCCATGACGTGGGTTTGCCCGGGCTACGAGCACGTATATAAGTCTAGTAGGTGGAGATTTAAATGATGAAGAGTGGTCGTGGTGGGACTTGAATACCCAGTGCTCGTTACCATAGCGAGTGTTGCGTTTCTCGTCGTGGTATCAGCATCGCTTTTCCTATATTTACACGTGATCAGCGAGCTGAGGAAGGTGCCAGTACTTAACGGTGGTGTTGAAGTCTATAGTGTAGCCTACAACTCCACCCAGTGGATGAGGTTAGTGATAACTGTTAGTAATGAACGGGGAGAACCCGTGGAGCTGGTACAAATGCGTATCTATGCTGAAGGGGAAACCCTAGTAGTAAACTCTTCTTCAACGGCGGTGATAAATAGTCACGGTGAAGTAGTGCAGAGCGCGACTATATATGGTTTAGTAAACGGCAAGGTACTGCTTTCAGGGGCCACCGCGCACGTGGTAGTAGACATTCCCCGCGCATACTTCACCACCGGTAAAACATACCAGGCACTATTGCTCTTCGATAAGGGTACCCTTGTACTCTCCTTTGACGTCAAGTAGTATCAAGAAGTCGCGTCTCGCGTAGCTCCAGCCCCGGGGTATAAGTTTATAAACCCAGCTCGGTAATACTCACACCCGGTGATACGTTGGACAACTTGTCCAAGCAAATGTGCCTCTTCATGGCGATTTTCGTAGTTCTAAGTGGTTTACCGGCACTTGCCGAGCAGCAGGTAATCGATGCCTTAGGGCGTAGCGTTACGTTAACGGCCTATCCTCGTAGAGTGGTTTCGCTAGCACCATCTATAACGGAAATACTGGCATCGCTAGGCGTGGAAAGTAGCGTTGTAGGGGCCGATAGCTTCTCCCTTAGTAGCTGGTACATGGATATTGGGGAAAGATTGAAGTCGCGCGGCGTAGTTGAAGTCGGCGGTTACTGGTGGAGCACCATAAGTGTTGAAAAAATCCTAGAGTTAAATCCAGACCTCATACTGGCTGATAGGGGGGCTCACAGGCAACTACTTGAAGCGTTTGAAGCGTACAACTTAACGGTCGTGTACCTCGGATCGGCCAGGAGCATTAACGACGTATACAACGACATATACACCGTTGGCTTGATCTTCAACAAGACCGGTGAAGCCGAAAACCTCATCAGGTCGATAGAGTCTACACTACAGAGCGGAAAGGAGCTGCTCAAGGGTTATGAAGGCGTAAAGGTACTCATAGTAATAGACTTCTGGCAGGGAATATGGGTTGCTGGTAAGGCAACATTTATAGATGACCTGCTCGCGAGGCTCGGGCTAGTGAACGCGGCGGTAACAATTGGCTGGAGCGTTGTAGGCATCGAGGCGATTACCGAGTGGAACCCCGACATAGTGATAGTGGCCTGTCCTTACGCGTCGCAGGAAGCGGTAGAACAGTCGGGGCTACCTCAGCTGGGCAAGCCCCTAGTGCTACTGAACACAACTGAGGTAGATGTACTAATGAGGCCGGGACCGCTACTCGCGTATGCACCCCAAGTAATATATCATGCACTAGTTCAAGGACTAGCAAATAGGACCACGACAACCCCGAGAACCCCTCAACAAGCCCCACTAGTAACTAGTGCACCCTTAGAGCTATACGTGGCGGCGCCGTTAGTAGCCCTGGTTAGTGGAGTAATAGGGTATTACGTTGGTTTAAGGAAGAAGAGGTAAGAGCTTGCTCGTTAACCGCAAAGCACTGTTCTTTTTTTCTGCGCTCCCTCTAATAATGATCACCTGTACTTGCGCGCTCACACACGTAGTAAACACCGGCCAGGGCGTTGGGGGCTACCTCGCAGAATACAGGTTCTACAGGACACTCTACACGTTAATGGCGGGTAGCGCTCTCGCAATAGCTGGTTGCTTCCTGCAGTCAACGCTTAGAAATCCATTAATCGACCATTACATTCTGGGTGTGGGCAGTGGAGCTTTATTCGCGCTATACCTTACAGTAATACTGTACGAGTACAGGCCGTTAATAGTGGCATTATCGGCTGCCATGGGCGGGCTATTCGCGCTCGCGCTCACGGTAATCGTGGCTGAAAGGATTTCCGGTAGCGATGTGGCATACGTGCTCTCGGGCATAGGCATTACGAGCCTTTTCTCGGGCCTCTCGGCGCTGTTATCGTACTATGCTCTAACGAGGTATCCCTATGCTAGTTTAATGCTTGTTGGTAGCTTCATCCTTGCCACGCGGGATAAGCTCGTCTATGTCGCCGCAGCATTTATACTCACATATGCCACTCACTTCGTGCTATCTAGGAGGCTCAATGCCTTACTACTCGGTGACGAGTACGCAGCTCAGCTAGGCGTAAACCCCAAGCTTACTAGATTAGTAGCATCCATTACCTCGGGGACCTCGGCGAGCGTACTTGTTTCATTATTTGGCCTTATAGGGTTTACCGGTATCGTTGCTCCCCACATCTCCAGGCTCCTACTCAGAACAAGCGATAACCGGGTGGTCGTACCCATGGCAGCTACTATTGGCGCGTCCATACTGTACGTGGCCGACGCGTTTTCCAGAGCCGTTACGACGCCGGTTATGGGCGAGGTACCGGCGGGCGCTATCGTATCGGTTTTCGGGGCACCCTTCTTCCTGCTCCTTATCGTTAAGAGGTTTAAAAGGGGTAAGCTGTGATTTCAACGAAAGCGCTCAGAGTAACGTATAGACCTTCCCGCATCGAGGCCATTAGCGACGTTTCCGTGGAGATTCCGCAGAGAACAACCACGTGCATCGTAGGTCCCAACGCGGCTGGGAAGACAACGTTACTTAAAGCAATAGCTAGGCTAGTAGAATACGACGGCGCGATCTTCATAGAAGGTAGGGATATCAGCGAGCTGGGCAAAGCCTTGAGGAGGATCTTGGCTTATACGTCGCACGTGAGTGTGAATGAGCTCCTGGGTGTTAGGGTAATAGATGTGCTTTTAACATCCAGGTACCCCATTTCCCGTGGTTTAGCTGACAGCGAAGAAGACCTTGAGGGCATCTACGAAGTCTCACGATCGCTCGGCATCGAGCACTTGCTCACGAGAAGAATCGGCGAGCTCAGCTCCGGCGAGCTCCAAAGAGTAGTGCTGGCGTCCGCGCTGGTGAGGAGGCCGCGGATTTTGCTACTTGACGAGCCTGATAGCCACCTTGACGTTGCTTTGAAGCCGTGGCTTTCCCTCTACTTGAAGAAGCTCTCGGAGGGGTCCACGGTAGTACTATCCACGCATGACCCGATCTTCGCGTTCCATACTTGCGACTACTTCATAGTGCTTTCGCACGGGAAACTACTTTACTCGGGCCCATACGAGGACTTGATAAATAACGCCACCTTCCTAGAAAAAGCTTACGGTATTGGGTTTACTAGGGTGGAGCTCGGTGACCGCGTAGTACTACTACCGCTGTATAGTGCTCTTAAAGCACATGTTGGTGAGTGATGCCAGGAAAACCGCGTCATCGAAGTAATCAACGTAGTCCTTCCAGCAAACGAGGATGCCGTTGGCGGCCCCTACAAGCCTTGCTACTTTAACGTACGGCTGTAGTAGTTCTTGTGGAAGTCCAGGGTACTCCAGTACACTGGACCTCAAAACCCCTATGACCTCGACTTTGTCGGGATTTCCGGAGTTTATTACGATGTAGTCTCTCATGGATACGATATGGGTTAACACGCGGCCAAGTAGCTCTTCGTCGATGTTGCCATAAACAACTGGTTTACAGCCTAACCAGGGTGCGTTGATGAGCGCTCTACTAAGCATTCCAATAGTCCTAACCACGAGCTCCTCAATGCCGTTTTTCTTCAAGCCCTCAATAACCCCCCTCACTAGCCTCTCCCGGAATTTGAGTCTCTTGGCTATGGCGACTCTACCGTAGCCTTCCTTCAGTAGCAGGCTAACACCGAGAAATTCCCTAAATTCAATCCCTATGTTTCGTGCCACGTTTAAGAGCTCCACGAGCTCTTTACAAGTAATCAATTTTACCACAAAATAGGATATTTAGTTCCAGGCGATATAATTCTTGGCAGGTGGCGCCTACGCGTAGGATGCCCGTTGCAATGACTATTGCGGGCAGTGATTCGGGTGGAGGCGCCGGTATACAAGCAGACCTCAAGACCTTCAGCGCGCTCGGAGTTTACGGGACCACGGCAATTACTAGTTTAACGGCGCAGAACACGCGCGAAGTAACTGCAATACACGACCTTCCAGGGTGGTTTGTCTACGAGCAGATAAGAGTGGTGGTTGAGGACATAGGCGTACACGCTGCGAAGACGGGGATGCTCAGTAACAGCGACATAATAAATCACGTGGCGAGAGCCGTGCGCGAGTACAGCATACCGCTCGTAGTGGACCCCGTAATGGTCGCTAAGTCAGGTGCGAGACTGCTCAAGGAAGAAGCCGTGGAAGCTCTCGTAAAGGAAATACTACCGCTAGCAAGGGTTGTCACCCCGAACATACCCGAGGCTGAAGTGCTCAGTGGCATGAAGGTGCGCTCTGTGGAGGACATGGAAAGAGCGGCTAAGATCGTGGCGGAGAAGTACGGTCCCGAAGCAGTCGTGGTTAAGGGAGGCCACTTAGAAGGGGGTAAGGTAGTAGATGTCCTCTACTACCGTGGAAGGTATTACCGTTTCGAGTCCGAGAGGGTTGAGGGTTGCCATCACGGAGGTGGGTGCAGCTACTCCGCGGCAATAACGGCGTACTTGGCTAAGGGCCTTAATGTCGTGGAGTCTGTGGCCAAGGCGAAAGACTTTATTACCCACGCGATACGCTACGGGGTAAGAGTCGGGAGAGGGCACTGCCCGGTAAACCCGGTGGCATGGCTTGAAATACCAGCGGAGAAGTACAGGGTTCTCAATGAGGTTAAAGAAGCAGTTGAACTTCTCCTTAAGAATTCCGGCACGGTTCTCCAACACGTGCCAGAAGTCGGGTTGAACGTGGTGGAGGCCATTGATAGTAAATATGCTAGTAGCGTAGACGATGTAGCAGGAGTGGTTGGTAGAATAGTCAAAGCGGGTAAGAAACTAGTAGCTGTAGGGCCGGTAGAGTTCGGTGCATCGAGTCACGTAGCTAGGCTGGTCCTCGAAGTAATGAAGTACGACCCCGAAATAAGGGCGGCCGTTAACGTTAAGTACAGTAAGGAACTCGTAGAAAAGGCGATCGCGAAGGGCTATGTAGTCGTGTTCGTAGATAGAAGGCTGGAACCGGAGGAAATTAGGAGGGTTGAAGGTGCGAGCATACCCTGGATAGTTAGAGAAGCATTTAGCAAGGCCACGAAAACACCAGACGCTATATATGACGTGGGAGACGTCGGCAAAGAAGCGATGATCAGGCTTCTGGGCAAGACCGCTCCTGACGCCGTTAAAAAGTTCTTGGACCTGGTCTCTTAGCCCCCTCGTAATGGCGGTGCAAGGTATATTAACTCATGTCTAGTACGTACTAGTCGGAGGTCGCCTTGTCGCCTGATAAGCCCGTACACAGGTACATAGGCATAGCGCTCGTAGCGGCCGGCACGATCATAGTAATACTGGCTGTCATAACTGCATACTACTCGTTTTACAACTACACACTACCCTCGATTTACGGGTCACTAGAGGAGTCCATTACACGGCTTATAAATGCCCTCGTGGAAATAGCGGTGAGACTGGGCTTCCTCGGAGTAATTGTGTGGGCTGGTAGCGTACTGTTAAGGTATGGTATCCAGTCGTTTAAGGTAGAGTCCCCACCTAGCAAACAGGGTAGTTAAGGTGTTTGCCACCTTAAAGTACGCACTGGTAATTGCACTAGTATCCGTGCTGGTGTTGTTCGTAGCTCCATTTGTGCTCTTTATACACGACGTACTCGAAAACCCGGAGTGCATTGGGCTCGAAATAAGGCCTCTAGGGCAGGTGAGCGAAGATACCATTAAAGCGGTCCTGGAAGTCAACTACTGCTCGGAAGTGCCGTTAAAAGACCTCAAGATCCAGCTCAGCGATCGGGAGATCGGCATCGAGGAGGTCAAGGCGGGTAAAGTAGTAAAGGAAGTGGTGCTTTCCCGTGGTGATCTCGAAGTGGGCATCGTGAAGGTGGAATTTAAGATCGGGGGGCTCTACAGAGTGGTGTTGGAGTACAGGTGATCGGGTGCTTAAGAAAATAGTTTTAAACGTTATCCTAGGGGTTATACGGGGATTTGTAGAGTACCTCGTATACTTCAGAATTCCACTTCTCATACTTACAGACTACTTGAAGGTTCCCGTGACGCCGGTAAAGCCTTTGGAGGTTGCCGTTATTTTCGGTGTTTTCGTAGCCCTAAACACCACGTCATCCAACGTTAAGCCCCAAATAGGCATAGTATTCGATGCGCTCTCATCCCTTCTAGGCCTACTAATAGTGCTTGAGTTGGTATTTGGCACCATGGAGGCCGGCCGCGTCGAGGTAGTGCACAGAGCCGGCGAGCTCCAAGTAAGGGGCGAGTTGGTGTTCAGACCACTGGTAATATTGCTAGTAGGGTTTGCGGTGCTGTTCACCATTGTACGCCTATACGAGAAGATAGTACACAGCGAAGAGTGATGTAAGCACGCAGCTTTAATGCGCCAAGTTTTTATTTATACTCCCGCGGAGATTACTACTACCCGGTGAAGCATTTGAGGCTTGGAATATGTGGTTTCGGGGCTATCGGTAGACTAGTACTTAAACTGGCCGTTGAGCGCGGACATGAAGTAGTCTCCGTGGTAGATATTGACGAGAAGGTAGTCGGTAAGGACGCCGGCGAGGTCGCCGGAATTGGTAGGCTCGGAGTTAACGTCTCCAGCTCTCTTGCGGGGCTGGAAAACGCCGATGTAGTCGTCCACGCTACCGGTTCATACCTTGACAGGGTATTCGACCAGGTAGTCAGCATCATTGAGAGAGGAGTTAATGTCGTTTCAACATCAGAGACCCTTGCATACCCCTATTACCGGTATCCCGTCCTGGCCAAGAAGCTGGACGAGCTTGCTAGAATGTACGGTGTAGTGGTCATCGGTACAGGCATAAATCCGGGGTTCCTCCTAGACACCTTAGTGGTAACGCTGTCATCCGCGGTCACCTCGGTTAAGAGGATAAGGGCTGTTAGGAGTCTCGACGCGGCTAAGCGGAGGGAACCATTTAGGAAGAAAATAGGTCTAGGTGAAGACCCCGAACTAGTAAGGCAAAAGTTACTGAAAGGGGAGATTACGGGCCACGTCGGCTATGCCGAGTCAGTCTACTTGATAGCCTACGCAGGGGACTTGGAGCTTACGCGGGTTGAAGAGCGGCAAAGCCCCGTTCCCGCAGAGGAAACCATAGAATCTGCCGGTATCCGCGTGGAGAGGGGCTTCAATAAGGGTATAACTGGGTATGGAGTAGGCTACATTAAAGACAGAGAGGTCATCAGGTTGGAGTTTCACGCGTATGCTGGTGCACCAGAGTATGAAGAAATAGTAATTGAAGGTAAGGATTACACCACAACGTGGAGAAGTACTGGTACCCCGGGAGATCTCGGAACGGTTACCGTCGTTCTCAACGTAGCGGAGAAGGCTCCTTACTTACCACCCGGTCTGAGGCTTATGACAGAACTCTTACCATTTAAGATCCGCTTCTCGGTGTGAAGCCGATGAGCACACTCGACGAGAAGCTAGAAGAATGGGTTAAAAAGGTTGAACTAGACTACTTCAGTAAAACGAAGAAGAGTAGAGAACTGTACAGTAAGGCAGCAAAGCTAACGCCAGGCGGAGTAACGTACTCTATACGGTACTTTTCCCCGTACCCACCATACATAGTTAAGGCGAAAGGTACAAGGGTGTGGGACGTAGACGGCAACGAGTATATCGACTACTGGATGGGCCACGGAGCCCACGTGCTCGGACATTTGTCAGATGTCGTGCTAGGAGCCGTCAAGGAAGCTCTCGACATCGGAACCCACCTAGGCTTCGAACACCCCTATGTACTCGAGTACTTGGAGCTACTTAGAAGGGTCCTTCCAGGGGTTGAAATGCTAAGGTTCACTAATAGCGGTTCTGAGGCTAACATGTACGCTGTAAGGTTAGCTAGGGCATATACCAAGAAAAAGTACATAGTCAAAATGGAAGGTGGATGGCATGGTGGAGTGGACGTGCTCCACGTAGGCGTTACTTACCCGTATAGACAACCGGAATCGGCGGGTCTACTCGAAGACGTATACAAGTACACGCTCGTAGTGCCCTTCAATGATGTTGAATCGCTTGAAAAGACTCTAAAATCACATGACGTAGCAGCAGTTTTCTTGGAGCCCGTAATGGGTGCAGCTGGGTGCATCGAGCCTGAAAAAGGCTACTTGAAAGAAGTTAGACGTATTGTAGATGAGCACGACGTGCTGTTAGTATTTGACGAGGTTATAACTGGCTTCAGACTTGCACTTGGTGGTGCACAGGAGTATTACAATGTTAAAGCAGACGTGGTCGTGTACGGTAAGGCCATTGGGGGAGGCGCTGGAGCAATAGGCGCTTTCGGCGCGCGAGAGGAGATTATGGAGTTACTAGACCACATAAAATACCGGGAAACGGAAACCAGGGTATTCCATGGAGGCACCTTCGTGGCAAACCCCATCGTGGTTAAGGCCGGGTACGCGTTGGTTAAGCACCTCGTCGAGAACAGGGGAATATACGAAGCCTCTAACAGCCTGTGGGGCTTCTTCAGGAAAAAAGTGGAAAGTGTATGCTTAGAGCACGGAGTAGAGTGCTGGAGTACGGGTGATGGGAGCCTCAGTAGTATACACTTTACCAGGAAAAGACCTAGAAACGCGCGAGAAGTTTACGAGTACAGGTGGAGTAAACTCGTTGAACGGGCGTTTAACCTGTACAGCAGAGTTAGAGGGGCAATATATGCAAGTGAAAGACTAGCTCACTTCCTACCATCACTAATACATGGAAAAGGCGAGGTGGAGTTCCTAATTAACGTGTTCGCGGATTTCGTAGAATCTATTTCAAGGCTTTCCAGGTAGCCCTACCCTTCACGTCTCAGTACACAGTAGCATGGGCTTAACTAAGAGAACTCCATGTAGAGAGTGTAACCTAGAAACGAACTCTAGGATCCTCGAACTATCGCCCTTGACAGCTATGGATAGAAGGCATTGCTCTTCACTCACATGCACGTGGTTAGACACCACCACCACGTCCATGTAATCGTGCTGTAGATCGGTTAACGCGGTATCGATTCCTCCCACTTCGTGGTTGTAGAGAACATTTATGAAGCCCGCGAGAGTGCACTTTTCCCTGAAAACCTCCGATAAATAGAGCCTTAGGGCTTCTTGAACTACTCGACTGATGTTCCTGACTCCGCGCTCTTTCATGTAGGCTTCGAGGGGCTTCTCGAGATCTGGCGGAATGTATACCCCGACTTTGCGCCCTTTCACAGCGGTTCACGCTATACAGGTTGTCTCGGCGCCTTGGTGCTCTGGACTATTAAGTAAACCATGAATAGCACCACTATTGCTGTTACCCCCCATATAATTGGTTGGAGAAGCTGGGGTAACACGCCGACTCCAAGGCCGCTCTGTTCAACCCCGAATACCACTATCGCTATGTAAAGCACTATCCTTAAGTATTCTGCGAGCGGGTACAGCATCTGCATTTCAGAGCGTAGTTCGGTGCTTCTATAGATGTAACCGACGAAGACATCAGCTAGAATGAATCCTGCTATAACGATAAGCAGAAGCTTGATAAAACCACCAATGTAAACCACGAGAGCTGTGTAAGCGTACAACGTGAGGTCCTCCCACCCGGCTACGTAACCGGACGCGTAAATTCCGAGCACTCCGAAGATTGCATACATAAGCCACGCAGCTAGAATACCCATGAATTCGTGCGCGGAGTAGCCCGTTCTCCTAATTGCCCTGCCAACGCTCAGTCTCCTCATCCACTCATCAAGCCCTATTTTACCAAGGAGTTTTGTAACCATGTACTTGACGACCTGTCCCACGAGCCAGCCAACGATCCACACAGCACACGCGGTGCCAATAGCTTTTAATGCTAGCAGTAGCACCTCCACTATTAACTTCTCCAACGGGAACACCACTTTACTAATAAATTTATAATTCGGTAAGCTATAAAACATTTAGGTACTTAAGAGGTGCTCCTGCCGATCTGGGTGTTTTTAATGTACATAAATTACCCAGCAAGGTTCGAGATTTTCGGTGCCGTAAAAATATACGAGCTCGTGAAAATACACTCGTTATTTGCATATGGCTTTGAAAGCAAACCCGGCGTTCTCGGCTTATCGGGCTTTAGGGACCTGGAAGACGTCGCGTACTCCACGGTGTTCGTGATCCCGGTTAGGGACGAAGAGCCCTTATCGCTGGAAGGGGTTCTTAAAGCCATACCCTGCCAGTCACCGGTAATCATTATCTCTAACTCTAGCATGCACCCCCTTAACATGTACAAGATTGAAGTGGATATAGCCAAGATAGTGTATAAAACAACGGGTAGGACGGTGCTGGTCGTCCACCAGAAAGATAAAGTAGTAGCAGAGAAGCTCAGAGACGTGTTACCCGAAATACTGGATGAAGAGTCCTTGGTTAGAAACGGGAAAGGAGAGGGAATTTTAATAGGAACGGTCCTGGCCGACGGGCTTAAAGCACGCAATGTAGCGTTCCTAGACGCCGACAATTACGTTCCAAGCGTCGCCCTCGAGTACGCGCTAATATTCTATACTGTGCTCGGGTCAAGCGAGTCGAAGTATAGGATGGCGAGGATTTCATGGGGTCATAAGGCGTGGTCTACAGCAGAGGACTTCTACTTTAGGAGGTTCGGCAGGGTATCCGCGGTGGTTAACACGGTGTTCAATAGGGTTCTTTCATATAAGAGAAGGGTTGAAACGGATATCATCAAGACGTCTAACAGCGGGGAACACGCAATGAGCATGGAGTTCGCGAGGGAAATAGAGTACGGTAGTGGCTTCTCGGTAGAGACGCAAGAGCTCATAAGCATACTCGAAAAGTGCTACGTTGACTTGGAGAAGGGACGTTGTCCAGCACTGCCCGAGAACATTGAAATATACCAGGTGGAGTCTCTAAGCCCACACATACATGCCGAGAAAGGAGAGGCTCACGTCGCGGGGATGATCTTAGAAAGCCTCTCCACGATATACCACTCACGGTTACCGGACGAGCGCGGTAAGAAGTACATACTTGACACCATGAGGGACATGGGCTTCGTCGAGGAACCAATTCAGCTACCAAAGTACAGGTATCCCAGTATAAGCGCGAGAGATTTCCTCGAGTCGGTGATAACTGAGAGTAATATCAGTATGGCGCTGGGGCTGTAATCTGGCACCGTTTTTATAGAGGCTTTCCATAGTTACACGGGGTGGTATGTTGGTTACGAGCCTCAAGGGAAGGCACTGCCTAACTCTCACGGAATTCAATAGAGAGGAGGTGTTTTTCATCGTTGAAACGGCGTTTCAGCTCAAGCAGAGGTTTCTCGCCGGTGAACGCGTAATACCGGTGCTGGTTGGTAGACACTTAGCAATGATATTCGAGAAGCCTAGCACTAGAACCAGGGTTAGCTTCGAAACAGCAATGAAAGAGCTGGGCGGCGATGCCATCTACTTGAGTGCCAGTGAACTGCAACTAGCTAGAGGTGAAACGATCGAGGACACGGCTAGAGTGCTTTCACGCTACGTTGATGGAATAATGGCTCGTGTATACGAGCACTGGAAGCTTGAGAAGCTGGCGCAGTATAGCCGTGTACCAGTCATAAATGGACTTAGTGACCTGCATCACCCGTGCCAGGCACTCAGCGATGTTTTCACGATCATGGAGAAAAAGGGTAGAGGCTTTGAAAAGCTTAAGATCGTGTTCATCGGTGATGGAGGAGACAACGTGTTGCACAGCTTAATGCTCGCTGTAGGAATACTCGGAGGTAGAATAGTGATATCATCACCACCAGGTTACGACCCCCACCCGAGCGTGATCAAGCTCTTCAACGAGAACGCCACAGGAGGTTACGAGATTGAAAGAGATCCCTACAAGGCAGTAGAAAATGCAGACGTAGTCTACACGGATGTTTGGGTTAGCATGGGCCAGGAAAGGGAACGGGAAAGACGTATTCGCGACTTAACACCATATAGGGTTACAGTAGACCTGATGAAGAAGGCGAAGCCGGACGCCATATTCATGCACTGCCTTCCAGCAAAGCGCGGAGAAGAGGTCGTAGACGAGGTAATAGACGGTAAATGGAGCGTTGTCTGGGACCAGGCTGAAAATAGAAAGCACGCTCAGAAAGCGCTACTAGCCCTCACGATACCGTAATGACGTCTTCGTTCCCAGCCCACTATCGTTTATTTAACCCGATACGTTCATATCTATCTCTCAAGCGTATTCAGCGGTGTTGGCGTTCATGAACGTGAAGTACGCTATAAGAAGGGTAGACAGCAAGCTACTTGCAGTAATTAGTGGGTTATCATCGCAACCCCTTAGACTTAAATTAGTGATCGGCGCACTAATACTAGTAGCCGTCATGCTTGGAGTCGTCATAAGGGTTGCCCCATTCAAGCTAAACGAGTACGAGTTCTTCGAGTTCGACAGCTACATCGAGTACTGGCAGGCAGCTTACGTACATGAGCACGGCCCCCTAGCCTGGTACACTCTGACACGGGAAAACCCCGATACCCACATCTTCTGGTACCCGTGGGGCAGGGACTTCATATACACAAGCTACCCGTTTCTACCAATATGGACTGGTATGACATATCACATTGTTAAACACTTCAGCCTGGACTTACACCAGTGGGCGGCACTGCAACCAGTAATCTTCGCCGCGATAGCTACTGTCGCGGCGTACCTCGCAGCAACGGAGGCGTCAGGTAGCCGCTTAGTGGGCGTATTAGCGGCGCTATTTTACGCTGTCTTACCAGCGGCAGTAGAACGATCCGTAATAGGTTACGTGGAGAAAGAAGGCGTTGCGGCGGTATTCGTGTTTTTGTTCGTATACTTCTACGCGAGGTGTCTGAAGACCGTGTACAGTACGGGTAAAGGCTGGTTTAAGTATACGGTTCTAGCTGCACTATTCCTCGCAATGGTTGGTTGGCTCTGGGGCGGTTACGTATTTCTGCTAGGTACGGTCGTCCTATACTTCGTCTTGTCGCCTATACTGGTTAGAAAGTACCTTTCAAGGAGCTTCATAACCTGTAATATTCTCTTAATACTGCTCACGATGCTGTTTGTTACGCCATCGCCCGCCAACGCGAGGACCCTCGGCATATACCCCTTCTCACCGCGCGGACTCAGCTGGTTACTGGTGGGAGCATCGATGCTACCAGTAATATTCTACTATGCCGGGATGGAGTACAGGAAAATGGGCTTCAGGAAGCCCGTACTAAATACTGGTAGGTACATTCTACTAGTGGGAGGGCTACTTATTGCCGGCGTGGTATTCACGGCCATGGGCATACTGCCTATTGGCGGCAGGCTTGCATGGGCTCTCGGATTGAGGTTTATAGGGGCAGAACCACTGGTCGAAAGCATCGCTGAGCACCAATCCCCGCTTACAAGCTTAGGTACGATTAGGAACATGCTACACTCGTGGGGTACTTACTTTATACCGCTAGCTGAAGCGTCACCCGAGCTCGCGATCGTGTTGGGGATACTGTACCTACTCTCCGCCGGTATCGTAGGTATAGTATACCTGCTCTACAAGGGTACCCCTGAGAAAGTATACGTGGGAGTGGCATTCGGCGTGTCATTTTATTCGTACTTAAACGCAGTATACATGATCGGCGCTGCAGCCTACTTCGGCGTCATCATCATAGCTGCAATCGTTGCTTTAGTAGCTAACAAAGCGTTTCCATACGTAATATGGCTCACGGCGAGAAGAAGGGGTACTAGAGCTGCTCGAAGAACCACCACGGAAGTCGGCACAGCTACGAGGATAATTACGCTGATCCTACTAGTGGCCATATTTACTAACTTCGCGTACACCGCGAAGGCGGAGTACGAAGGTAACTCTGCAATGGTCTATACCTTTAGGGCAGGGGTATCGGGCCTAGCCTACTTATACAGCGACAGCTGGTACAAAACGGTTGACCTGTTGAGATCTCTTCCCGAAAACTCCGTAGTCATAGCGTGGTGGGATTACGGTTACGGTATAAGCGTTCCCGGTGGCAGGATATCGGTTGCGGATGGATCAACGCTTAACAACACGCAGATCGGCATTATCGGGCTACTGATGTGGTCCAATACAACGGATCAGGCAGCACACCTCGCCAAGCTATTTAACGTAAAACCAAACGAGACGTACCTCATGATCATAGAGGGCGTGCTTGTCTCCGAGCAGAACGATACAGTAGCTATATGGCCCATCGTAGATTTCGGTCAGCCCGGTGTACTGGATATACGAATCCCCGGCTTAGTGGACTGGCCGAAGAGCATGTGGATGTTTAGGATAGGTAATTCTGTTGTTGACGAACTTCGCAGAAAGGGTATAAATGTGAACTACATAGACTCGGCGGAATACATGTACGCGTACACGGCGTATGCCCAAGACCCCTATAGTGGGCGAACAGCACTCGAGCTCATCATCCTCTGCCCGCCTTTAAGCCAGCCTGAAAGAACGCCGTTAATATATAGGTTAGTAGTTGACGGAATGCTTTACTGGGCCGAGACAAGGGGGAAGAAGGGAATATTCTACTGGTTTTCAGGCTCTGAGCAGGCAGCATCAGTAACCGTTAGAAACGAGGTAAGAAATAGAGTGGGAATAAACGTGAGTAGGGAAGTACCGATCATGGACATCTCAAATATTACTGAGAGGCCTTTAATAAACGATACAATACTCCAACCTCACGCTGTAATCGCAGAGCCCTTCATCGACCCCAATACGGGGAAACCGCTCGAACTGTATACACCGGACCGACGAATCGGGATACTGTACAGTGTGATAATAATATACAAGTTCACGTACATACCCTAAATCCTCAAACCTCGCTGAAAGCTTAATGAGGTGCAAACCGCTCATTGCTTCCGGCACCTCTACAGGCCTAGGGAACTGTTCGTGGGGGAGAGGGCTCAGGGAAACCGTGATGAACCATCCCAAGGAAACTAACAAAAACCTTGGAATGGAGAACGGCTTGGTAGATCTCCAGTACCTTAGGCATTAAGGTAGCGGTTTTTAAGTCATTGAACACGGTATTACCAGTACGGGGTTGTACGTGTTTAGGAAAAGAGATCCGTTGAGAAAAAGCTTCGAAGTACTCTACTCCGTAAGGCTGATCAAGGACAGAATTAGCAAACTGCAGAGTAGGATTGATGAAAGGGCAGGCGATCTCACTAAGAGGCTCACCGATCTTGAATCACGCGGCGAGGGCTACTTGGCTAAGAGATACGCGGAGGAGGTAGCTAAGCTCCGGGACCTCTCGAGGAAGCTCGCTATACTGCTACTCATAGTAGACAAGGTGGACCTCGCTTTACAGCACGCAATAGTGCTCAGGGAATTTAACTTGATTGCAACGGAGCTGAGAGACCTAGTCAGGGACTTAGTAAACCTGCCCGAGACAAAGTTACCGGACCTGAGTATACTATTCCTCGAGCTTGAAGAGAGCGTGAGAGAGCTCTCAGAGATATCTATCGCTGGCCATGGGGCCGGTTTAAGCTACTCTCCTCCTGGCAGTAGCGAAGTAAAAGCAATAATTGAAGAAGCGCGAGAAGCTCTTAGGAAGCGGCTGGAACCGGTGACTTAGATCTGTATAGTGTATTTGCGTTCTTCCCTTATAATGGCTAACTTGACGTTGAGCTTGTCAAGCACGTTCACTACTTCTTGTGGTATTCTCTTGTAGAGCTCGCCGGGCACTAGGACGAGGTATTCAGAGTACTCCCTGTTAAGCATACAAGACCCAATGATGTAGGCTATGTACCTGTACTGCGTTGATAGGGGGGCTGAAGGGTCTATTATCCAGACGCCAATGGCTTCTTCGTTTTCACTTTTCTCGGCAACCATGTCTGGTTCAAGTGGTTTATTAGACCTGCTAGGCGATACGTCAAACCCCCTTTCTTCTAGCAGCTTAACGACTTCTTCGACGAGCCTCTTCCTCGTTGCTATTAGCCTTTGAGTGCCTATGTACTTTTCGAGCTCGCCGTGCTCCTCGGGATTGTATAGTGTGTACTTACCCCGCTCTATTCTGTATAGAAACAGCTTTTCGGGGTCTCTGTACTTATCTCTACTATTACTGTTAACGGTGACTAGGTCTATCTCGAAGTCGAGGCTCTCCTCGGACCTGGCGTGATCTCTTTTTTTGACCTCAGCTACAAGCTCCTTTCTCGTAAAGTATACTTTACCGCTCCTATATAGCGATTCGGCGGCTTCTTTAAGGAGAACCCAGTTGGGCTTTTTACCAACCTCCTCTTCAGTATTCAAGGTATACACCTGCCATCACGTCCCTCTCTTGAATCGGGGAGTATCCTAGTTACCACTATTCTCAACAATGCTTATTACCCTATTAACGATTTCCATAATTGCCTTTGAAACCCCATCATTAGCGTTAGTTAGCAGATAGGGCATTCCCTTATCAACTGCCTCGTTCACTCCCGGGTCTAGGGGTATTTTACCCAGTAAAGCAGTTCCATACTTGGCGGCAAGGCGTTCTCCAACCATGGTGCCCATGATGCTAGTCACCTTGCCGCAGTGGGGGCATTTGAAATAGCTCATGTTTTCAACTATACCGAGCAACCTTATACCGGTAGATACTGCGAAGTTTGCCGCCTTAGCCACGATCGTTTCGCTCAACGTATTAGGTGATGTTACTAGTACCATCCCAGTTATTGGCGAAAGTACTTGAACCGCCGTTAACGGCGCGTCACCGGTACCGGGCGGCATGTCCACGATGAGGTAATCCCCGGTACCCCATACCGCCTTCGCAGCTAACTCGATTATGGCCTTAGCTATGAGAGGCCCCCTCCACGCTAGGGGGGTATCCGGCGAGTCGAGCATTAAGTTTACAGCTACGACTTTAAGTCCCCAGGGGCCTTCCACGGGAAGTATTTCGCCTTCTTCATTCGCGTAGTGCCTTTTACCCTGCAGGCCCAATAGAATCGGTATTGATGAGCCGTGTATATCCGCGTCTAGTAATGCAACCTTCCTGTTCTTTAATGCTAAGCCGAGAGCTAGCATCGAGGACACGAATGACTTTCCAACGCCTCCTTTACCGCTCATTACTAGTATCCTGTACTTATACGCACTGAGCTTTTCCCTAGCCCTGTTTATTAGAGTAAATGGAGGTGTAAACCTCACCTTTTTTTCACGGCTATTCACGGTGTCTACCCCGTCTCGGCATTAATATACAAAAGCACACGCCCTACTAAAATAGTAGGGAACGGGGTTACAAACTTGAAGAAATGCAGTATTGCGCCGGGTAAAGTACTACTATTCGGAGAGCACTTCGTCGTGAAGGGAAAACCCGCGCTCGGGCTTGCCATTACGATGTACGCGAACGTGTGCGTTAAGCCCGGCACAGGTAGGGTCTATTCAAAACAACTGGGGCTCATAGAAGAAGGCTCGAGGCACTGGAAGTTGATCGGCACACTGCTCAAAAGTATAAAGGATAGGTATGGTGACGTGCCATCAGTTGATGTCGAAATAGACTCTCAAATACCAATAGCAGCTGGGATGGGGTCTTCAGCCTCGGTAGCCGTTGCGCTAGCACACGCCCTACTATCCTACATTGGGGTAAACTTTACACGTGAAGATGTGCGGGAAATCGCGCACGAAGCCGAAAAAGTGGTACACTACCAGCCTAGCGGGGTTGACACCACGCTGGCCACTCATGGCGGCCTATTACATTACAGGCAGGGAGTGTTTAGGAAACTTGATTTAAAACTACCAGCAAACGTGGCGATCCTGGTGATCAATACTCGCGTTGAGAGGTCAACAGGCCAGGTTGTACGGGAGGTCTTGGAGAGATACGAGCGCCTAGGTAGTGCGGGAAAGCTCATATACGATGCAGCCGAAGAAGTCGTTGAAATGGCAATCGAATTTCTCAGAGCAGGTGACATGAAGTCGCTTGGCGAGTTAATGCTTGTAAACCACGGGTTGCTCTGGGCTATGGGCGCTTCAGCTGAAATCTGCGACAAGGCCGTTTACGAGCTGGTGAGGAATGGCGCATATGGGGGAAAGGTGAGTGGTGCTGGAAGGGGGGGAGTAGTGGTAGGCGTGGCCGATGTTGAAAGGGTTAATATGATAGAGAGCGCTCTTCGTGGAATGGGGTTCGAATGCTTTGCTGTAAAGCCCGACTATACAGGGGTACGAGCTTGTAATTTAGAGGAACCGCTATACATTTAAATACTTAGGGATGAAGAAGATAGTGGTATATGAGGAGATGATTAGACTCCCATGGGCTGACCTCAACATGTTCACTAGTAGTACGAGGAGAGGTAAGGTAACGATAAGGGAATCTAAGAGTATACTCGTAAAACTGAACCTAATTATTGGAGAACTCCTTCCTGTTTTCTACGAGTACAACAATAAGATAAAGCACACCGGTTTCTACTTAAAACCCGTTCACATATCTACGCGTAGGCTACAAGACGGGGCAGTCATCAAGTACTACTACTACGGTAGGTACTGGTATAGGCTAGAAAGGGATCCTGCAGGTAAGCTTAAGTGGATATACGTCGGAAAAGACAAGCCCTTGCATGAACTACCAGATCCGCCTCACAACCCTCTAGAAGGAGTGGTGGTTAAAAAGTACAGTGACACCATTGAAATAGTATTCGCGGGCGAAGAGCTCTTCAGGGAGATCTACAACAGGCTCCTAGGTAAGTAGAACTCGTGCTATACGTGCTAATTTTATTAAAGAGAGAAGGAGCATATCTAGTAATGACGGTGTGAGTATTGAATGAAAACGTAATAGTAGACGAGCTAGTGAACGTCGCACTGGTAGGGGTAATCACGTATTCCATCCTTGTAACCCTTGGCGTGATCGGCTATGCTGTGTACAAACCGAGACGGGGTGATAAGAAGGCTGAAAACGTTGAAATAATCGTTGTATCCAAAGCGGATCACAGGGTTAAAAACAGCCTTCTCGAAGTGGTCAAGTACCACGTGGAGAAGTACGGCAGAGTAGTGGTTGTAGTAGATGAAGGCGCACCGCTTTCTAGTTTACTCAGGAAAACCAAGGGGGTCAAGCTGGTAGAAGTACCATCCGGTTATAGGCGAGACCTCATTGGTAAGGGACGGGCACTTCAGTATTTCGTAGACTGCTGCGTGGATGATAACAAATGGTACGTACTCATAGATGATGATAACCTCGTACTAGATGACTCGTTTCTATATGAAATTCCAGTTTATGAGAGTGAAGGTTGCGTTGCCGCGAACGGGGTCCTCGTACCGCGTCCTGGTAGAAGCAATGTCGCGTATGTCATGGACTGGATCAGGTTTATGGATGACATCCTGATATACAGGTTCTTTACAGGCCTGCTGGGTAAGCCTCTTTTAGGGTTACACGGTGACCTTCTAATAGTAAAGGGAAGCGTGCTCAGAGAGGTGGGGTTTACCCGGAAAACACTTACAGAGGATTTCGAATTCGCATCTGAACTGGTTAAACGCGGTTATAAGACGTGGCAATCGGCTACCAGAGTGTCTATTAGAAGCCCCAATAGCGTAGCGGACTTGATCCTACAAAGAGGCAGGTGGTTTAAGGGAATAGTCAGCGGCATTAAGCGGTGCCCACTATACATGAAGATAGTAGTGATCCTCAGGAGCTTCACCTTCAGCGCCGGCTTCCTACTCTTAATCATACTGTTACCATTGATGTCGTACATGGGCTACTTGCTCTTCGCGGTACCTAGTGGAATTTATTATATGAGCACGTACACGTATGGCGTCTATAAGTCGAAGAAGCCCTACTTGCTACTTCTCTTACCGTTCTTCGGCTTCATAGAGGCTTCTTCGAGACTATACGGTTTAATACACGTGAACGGATTCGTGGTAATAGATAAGAACTAAGGGGGCGTCACAGTGTGGAATGTAAACTTCAAGTTCAAGTACGGCGATGTAGAAGTTTACTTCGGCCCCAAAAGTCTCCGAGATAATCTTTCAGGGCGCCTACAGGGTTGCCGCAGAGTTCTAATAATTACATCTAAGAGTGCAGCGAGGACATCCGGTGCACTCAGCGATGTTATAGAAATGCTTGAAAAACAGAAATCGGAATACGTGGTTTACGGTAAAGTCACACCTAACCCCTACACGAGCGTCGTCGACGAAGCAGTCAAGGTTGCAGAGGAGGTAGCCGTAGACGCGGTAATAGCCATTGGAGGCGGAAGCGTGATAGATGTTTCAAAAGCGGTATCCATGCTAATAAGTACGGGGTTCAAGGCGAGTGACCTCGTACTAGGTAGGAGGCCGTGTTCCCGTGGAGTTAAGCTAGTAGTAGTTAACCTAACTCACGGCACCGGCTCCGAGGTGAACAGATTTGCCGTACTGACGATAGATGGCACCATTGAAAAGAGGGGCTTCATAGCCAGATACCCTGACGCGAGTTTCGATGATCCTGTGTATACCATTACTTTAAGTAAAGAACAGACGTTATACACGTCACTAGATGCGTTCTACCACGCATACGAATCGGCTACCTCCAAGAGAACAAATCTGCTAGTGCAAACCCTCGCAGAGGAGGTAGTAGGCCTTGTTACGAAGTACCTGGAAAAGGCTCTAACAAGCCCTGGCGACCTAGAAGCTAGGACGATGCTCATGTACGCTTCAATGCTCGCAGGTATGTGTATTGATATGGCAGGCGGATCGCACTTAGTTCACGCAATGGAACACGGATTCAGCGGTTTAAAACCGGAGCTACCTCACGGTGCTGGCTTGGCTATACTCGGTCCACTAATAGTCTACCATACCCATAAAGCGGTCCCCAAAGCATCTGCTAGGTTGCTCCAACACCTAAACCCCGAGATTAAGCCTATTAGTGACGACGCCGAGAAGGCCATGGAGACTGTGAGGAAATTCCAGGAAGCCCATGGGTTTAACAAAAGGCTGGGAGATTACGGCATAGTAGAGTCAGATTTAGAGCGGGTGTTAAATTTCATCGAGCAGACAATCGTCGAGAGATTCAGCGCGAATATACCGTTCCCGGTTACTCGCCAACTGATCGAAGAAGTGGTGAAGAAGGCGCTATGACCTCACGCGTCGATCGTTCGCTTAATTCGCGCTGCAAACCTTGATAAATTACGTAACAGTACTTCCTTCTCGCGGTTACCAGCACGTAAGCCGTCTACTACTTCGGCGAAGAACTCTATAGTCTTATCGACCTGCCCGGCCTTGATCCTGTAAGGTACACCGTCCTTTCCGCCGTGGGCGTAGGCGTAGAGAAACGGGTCTAGCGGGTGCGTTGTGGGGTCTTTGAATGAAGGCTCATAGCCGTATATCAGGTCGGCTACTAACACCAGCGCTCTCACCGTCTCGGGCCCCACGCCTTCGATCAGTAGAAGTTCTTTAAACTCTCTCGGTGCGTGCTCCTTGATCTTCTCCGCGATACGGGCCACCCTCTTAACGTCTGTTACAGGCCTGTAGAATGACGGGCACTTAGAGGCCTTCTCGACAATGCCTCCCGCACTTGCCTCGGCAGACCTAGAGCCCGTAACGTAAATCGTTATCGGCGGCAGCCTCTTTAACGACCTATTAACCTGGTAAACCTCTTCAATGAGGGTATTTGGGGGTGTTGATGTCACGATATCTAGTACTGCCCTCCTCGAACTACTAGACCTAGCATCCACTAGATTTAAAGCTGGAGATAGCCTATTGCACGCTACACCCGTGTGAGGGTCTTCCTCAGCAGCCAGTAGCCTAAGTCCCTCTCCGCGTAGGTGATATCTCCTCGCCGTTCTCGTGCTCAGGTTCATACCTTGCTGTATAACCAGTAAGTCTCCATCGCCCGAGGCTAGAAGCCCGTGAATGTAAAGTGCGTAACCGTCTTGCAACGCCACGGAGTCTACTTTTGCGGCTAGCTTACTTGCTAGTATGAGCCTCTCCGCGTCTACAACGTCTGAAACCAACCTTATTTCCTTATCTACGTTCACAGCGTCTCTACCCTTACCGCCGAGAACGGTTATGCCCTCATCCCTTAAACTACTAGCTGGAAATGCCGACTTCAAAACGTAGAGAACGACCGTTGTTGAACCGCTACTATCCCAGTCCATACCTATAACGTTGTTAAATGCTTGGAACCAGAAGGGATCTGAGAGCCTGATCAGCAGTTCGCGGGGACCACGTGCTTCAACAATATACCTGGCTATTAGAGACCCTAAGGTCTTCATTCTCCTCAACAAGTATGCGGGAACCCTACCTTCATGTAGCGGTAGCTCGGCAACGCCCTCCAGTACCACGCGGATCACTTCAATAAACTATTCTAAAATCGCAGCTTATAAAACACCGTGCTAACTCTCTCCACACCCTTAAGGGCAGGGTCCTCGCTTACTTACAGGGTCGTTGATGCAGGTCCGAAGCCGTGCAGGAGAACATCAATTAATGTAGGGACCGAGCCCCTTTTCCGAACACTCCTCCACCAGTAAGCCGAGAGGTATTCGCTTAACCACTTCGGTATTCGCGTTGACGATTAAATGGGGTTCCGTTATGGGGCCTAAAAGAAGCCTGATCGCGTTTCTTACGACCTGGCTGCTCACCGCACCGGCGTAGATCAATGCCAGCTGCTCCAGCCTCTCGGGGTCGCGGCACCTGACCACCGTTGACTCTATATTTAAGTGCTCTTTCAACGCCTTGGACACGGCTCCAGGGCTTAACCTGAAGCCACTGCTTTTCGCAACGCCATCATTTCTACCGAGTACGTAGAGGTAGCCATCTCGTGAAATGTAGCCGTAATCCCCCACCTCGTAGTAGCCGTTAACCCATTTCTTAGCATACTCTTCGGAGTATTCTACGGGCATTGAAGGCCACGGCCTCCTCAAAATGACCCTGCCGATCATTTCCTTGACGCTGATACCTGCATCGTTTACAACATCGACGTAGAAGCCGGGTATTGGGAGGCCTACAGAACCCGGCGCTATTGGTGGGAATGTGTAATTCACGAGATTACCCGCCACGAAGGTCCCTATTTCGCTCACGATGTAGAGGCTTATCACCGGTATTCTCCCAGTAAGTTTCTCGGGTACGGAAGTTATTAGGGGGCTTCTACCAGTGCCAACGGCTCTGTAAACCCACCACCACGTTTCCGGTTCCAGCGGTTCGGCGGTGACCATGACCGCCCTCAGCGTATCCATGTTATAGCGCAACACCGCCTCTCCTCTCTTACTCAGAATTCTGAGTAAACTACTAGTTGTTAGTAGCAAGGTAATGGCATAGTCCTCCACGAGGCTCCATACCCGTTCGTGTGAGGGGTGGTCAAAGCTACCGTCGTATAGTAGCAAGGTGGAACCCAACATTAAGGGTCCGAGAAAACCGTAACTCACGCTCGTGATCCAGCCGGGCCATACAGTGCAGAAGTAGGTGTCGTGGGGTCTAAGTCCAATCCACCTGCTGGTAGCATATACTTGGACCAGGAATCCGCCTGTTGGATGGGTTATTGGTTTAAAGTCCTCGAGATAACCGCTGTGTAGTCCGAAGAGAGGGTGCGTGCTCTCGGCCACGTAGTCATCTACTTTCTTGCGCGTTAATCCGGTCAAATCATCGAATGAAAGCTCGTTCTCTCTAAGAGAACGGGCTCCCAACCTCTCGAGGACCACTAACGTTGCTTTATAGTTAGCATACTCGAACGACCTCCGGGCTGTCTCGAGCGTGTCCACCTGTTTACCGCGTCTATAGAAGCCGTCAGCCACGAATACCACCTTGGGTTTTCTCCGATGGATTCTCCTCGCGAGTTCCCAGTAACCAAACCCGGTGAATACGGGTTCGAATACTGCGCCTATTCTTATGGCAGCGAGCATCACCGCAATGGACTCCACCAGTGGAGGTACGTACAGGGTAATCCAATCCCCTGGTTTCACGCCGAGAGCCATCAAGCCGGAAGCGATTTTCCCAGCGAGCTCGTCTAGTTCACTGTACAGTAACACTTTCGCGTCGCCTTCTTCGCCTTCCCAAATCACTGCTGGTTTACTCCAGATCCAGGTATCTACGTGCTTACCCACTACATTGTAGTATGCACTAAGACCACCTCCTGCGAACCACCTCACGCGTGGCGGGGCACCTTCAACGACGCTGAACCAGGGAGTAGTCCACTTGAGCCGTCTTGCCTCCCGCTCCCAGAACGCAGTGTAGTTCTTTAAGCTCTCTTCGTATACTTCCCGGTATTCCTCGAGTATAACGGCCTTCCACTTCATGGAGGGCGGTACTACTCTTTCGCGTGAAACCAGGTTTTCTAAGAGTTTTTCTAAGGGACGTACCGTCATCTCAGTAGAACCACCTGCGTATACGGCTGTGCCATGTCCCTGAACTTGTAGTACTGCTCTATACCATCAAAATGCACTGGTATGGTAATTTGGGGCCTAAGGCTCATGACGGCTTCTAAAGCCTCCTCCGGTGTCATGACACAGTGCCCGCCTATGGGTAGAACCAGCACGGTAGGCCTCCTCGAGACCCCGATGACCTCTTCCACGAGGTTAGTATCACCCGTATAGTAAACTACGAGATTACCTGGAAATACGAGTAAGTAGCCGACGCCTAGCCCCCTAGGGTGTGGGGGGTTGTTACTGTAGAGCCCAGGTACGTTGTAGGCTTCAACGGCCTCTATAACTAGATCATGGAGTTGGAGCACGCTACCGGGTTTTACGAGCATGCCAGCACTCGGTGAAATGAGCCTCCCGTAGGACACCTTGACGGAGTCTTCGTTACAGTGCCTTTTATGAAAATGAGTACAGAAAACGTATTCGCAGCCCTCGGGGCTACCCGGGTCTATGCAGTATGTTGTCCCCCTGTACTCGAGCTGAACTCCCGCGAAGCCTTTTCTCGAAATCGCCACGTTTTTTAAGACCAGCTTCCTGGGCAATGCAGACACTCAACATATTCTCGGTACTAGCTCTCCGCGCGGAGGCTCCACCAGCCTTAAACCACCAATACTGGTTTCCGCTGCTACGTAACCTCTAAACATGTCCGTTTCCCTGACGTCACCTATGATCCTGGCATTTACGAATCCCAAGCCCCTAGCATATTTAACAACCTCCTCCGCGCACTCTGGCCTCAGGGAAAGTACTGCCACCCCCTCACTAGCGAGGTACAGCGGGTCTACTCCGAGCGCTTCAGCATACCTCCTTACAGGTTCCTTTACGGGGATGTCTTCTTCCCTAATAACTATTAGCACGCCGTTTCTTTCAGCCCACTCATTTAACACGCCTGCGAGCCCTCCCCGTGTGGGGTCTCTCGCAGCCGTGATGCAGTCCCTATATTTTGATATCAAGGGAAGCATGAGCTTTGTTAATGGTTTAACATCGCTCTTTAATAGCCCTTTAGATAACTCCTCCACGCTATCCGCCAGGCCGGTCTGTGCTAACAGTATAACGGCACCGTGATCGCCCACGAAGTCGCTCACGAAAATCCTATCCCCTGGCACGGGCCTATCAACAATGGGCTTCTCGGCTATACCCAGGGCCGTCGTGGTAATGATGAGCTTGTCTACCTGTCCTCGAGGCATAACCTTGAAGTCACCGCCGATCAACGCGATGCCCTCAGCTTTCAGGACTTCGAGCATGGAGTTAACTATGGTTTCCAGATCTCTCAGAGAGAACCCTTCTTCGACGACCACGGAGTCCAGCATGGCTAAGGGCCTACCACCGAGCATTAATACGTCGTTAATGGAACCGGCCGCAGCTAACGTACCTATATTACCCCCGGGGAAGAAAAGCGGGTTCACCGTGTAAGAGTCTGTCGAGACCACTAGGTAGCTGCCATCTTGCAGGGGTACAGCAGCCGCATCATCTGCGACATCTATGCCTATACCACCCTCGACGCGCTTCAATCTACTTTCAACTCGTTTAAAGAAAAGCCTCTCCAGTAGTTCTAACATTTCAGCTCCTCCTGCACCGTGAGCTAACGTAACGCGCTCCACAACCTACACCTCGTTCCCTTTAATTACACGGGACTTCTCCAAGAGCGAGATGTATGTGGAGGCGATGCTTACAAACTCTTCTCCGAGTGCTTCCTTGAAGAACCTGATCTGCTCCAATATCTCATCTTCGCTCATTCTTGACACCACAACGCCTGCGTGAACTACTACTATATCGCCTCGCTTGACCTTTTCCTCGGATATGCCTATTAAAACCGACCTTGGAACGCCGTCCCCGTAATCAACTGTAGCCGTCATGTTACCGTAGTCTACGTCTAGAATAATAGCAGGTGTACCTATGCACACGGTCGCAAGCCCCGGACCTCCTCTTACTTTAGTTCGTGCGCTAACCTTACTAATAATTCCCTTGAACCGTATTTAGCCCATATAGCGCATGTACCTTCGCTTGAAACCATGCAGGGCCCTACGGGTTTCTGAGGGGTACATGTCTTGAGGAATAGCGGGCACTGGGAGGGATAGGCCTTGCCTAGCACTATTTCAGCACACCTACACCCCGCTGGCATGTCATTCTCACCACCTGCTTTGAGCTCGGATATTCCATACTCGTAAAACGCGTCGTGTTTTTTGTAGCGCTCTCTGAGCCTTAAGCCACTTTTCGGTAGAAAACCTATACCTCTCCAAGCATCATCGATCACCTCGAAAACACGCATAATACTGTTCTGCGCGCTCAGGTCCCCGTGCCACGTGACAGCCCTCACATACTCGATCGTCACCTTGTGCTCTCCCCGCACGAGCTGCTTTAGGATCTCCAGTATGGAGATAAGCACGTCCACGGGCTCGAAACCCGAGACAACCACGGGTATTTCGTAGTTCTCTGCAACCGGCTCCCAGGCCTTAGCACCAGTAATCGTCGAGACGTGCCCCGGGGCTATTACCCCCATGATGGGCGGCTCGATTGGCTTCTCCCTCGACACTTCAAGCGAGTAGAACATTGCTGGTGGTGTTAACTTGACGAGGCTTAGTAGCTTTAAGTTCCCGGGTAAGTGGGCTTTTAAAATGGCTTGCGCGTAGCCAGGTGCCACCGTCTCAAAACCTATACCGGCGAATACTGAAGGCTTTCCATGTTTCACCGCGTCTCTAATAGCCGTTAGGATGTCCGGGACCACTCTCACATCGGCACCTAGCGCGCGGGCATCGCTCAGCGAGCGCGCTCCTCTAACGTCCTTGTGGGCCCTGAGCCTGTAGACGTCGCCATAAGCATATATTACTAAGCCGTCAAGTGCCAACTTTAAGAGCTCCTCTACGTAGTGCGATGGAGTGACGCAGACCGGGCACCCGGGACCGGCAACGAGCTCTAAGCCCTCCGGTACAAGGCCTCTGATACCGTAGTGTGTTATGGTCCACTCGTGAGTGCCGCAAAAATCCATGACTTTCAGCTTCTCCTCCCACACCGCCCTTCTACACAGTTCCCAGTACTCGCCAATCTTCTTGACGATAGCACTTGCAAGCTCGCGGTCGTACCTTAGCGCGCTTTCAAGCTCCCTGAAGACCTTGAAGCCCAAGTAAACACCTACCCGGCTAGCCACTACGAAAACTACTTTAGAAAGTAGATTAAATACATGCCATAGCTTCACGGAGACCTCTAGAGACCTATACATGCTTACACATCAAGAAAAGGACTCTGAGTTATTCTTTGAAGGATAGATAAGGATTGAAAGCGTGTAGAGATGTCCGCGAGAGGGGGGATATCAGGGAAAGATACTGGCTTTGATTGAGATTAATACCGTTTAGGGTGCATTATTAACAGAGTTTTATAGTCTTCTTTCATAGGTGATGTCTTATCCTTTGCCGTAGTTTTTCCTGCATTACCGATGTTCATTTTAACGCATAATTTGCTTGTAAGTCTAAAACCAGCATCACCTTTAACACCACCCTACTGCTTTCTCCGCTATTCGCTTCTGGACTTCTTCAACGTATTTTAATTTAACTTTGAGGAACCCTTTTAGTTCCACACGCGATCCTCCCTAGTATTGACATTAGTAACGCACCGGTGAGTTACGATGCTGACGCCGTAGAGACGTTCTTGTAGGCGGGTTGCTGAATACGCTAGAGAAGTGTTGGAGCAGATACTGCTTGAGCTCGGCTGTGAACCTATAGCTATCGAGGTTCTACCAGGCCATGTCCACGTGTTCTGCTCATGCCCTCCACGGCTATCCCCAGCCTACGTGGTGAACTACCTCAAGGGCGGGGAGGAG
>Ga0105162_1000116_pt1 | contig 53473 bp, 51 predicted proteins | sample JNZ201metaG_FD_81532 | JGI IMG/M metagenome (GOLD analysis project Ga0105162, IMG submission 81532) | Hot spring microbial communities from Jinze hot spring, China to study Microbial Dark Matter (Phase II) - JNZ 20120812A | ecosystem: Environmental > Aquatic > Thermal springs > Hot (42-90C) >...
GAACTCTTGGGTGAGCCACAATTGGGTGGGGAGCAAAGGGGGGAGTTTCAAAGAGGATGCGAAGGTTTTCCCTTACCTCAGGGGGTTGGCGCAAAAAGGTGTTATTTACTCCCCCTCCAGCTTGAGCTAAGCCTAAAAGGACATGTCTATATACATTGTCATGAGTCTTCACATATTTGGGTGTAAATCTTATCTTGTATTTCTCAGTTAAGAGGGCTCTCATGTAAAGGGATGCGGCAAAGGCATTAGGGGCAGGAAAAGCAATAACTGCTCCATCAAGATCGGTAATACTGCTAAATGGGGCATCCTTTTTAATCACTATAATTCCCTTAAGAGGGGTCCTATCTCTAACGAGAGGAATATATCCCTGGGCCTTTTTAGCCATAACTGCATGGTAAGGGTTCATAAAGGCAAAATCAAATTCTCCTGCAAGAAAGGCCTTTTCAAATTCAGGTATAGTTTTATAAATCTTGAGTTCCAACTGGATATTCAAAATCTTAGAAATTTCTTTGAGAACAGGGTTCCAGGCTGAATAGATATATTCAGGCTCAAATTGCGGCTCCACTCCAAAAATAAACCTTTGATCTGTAGTTAAAGGAAGAGAAGTTTCTACTAAAAAACTAATCCATAAAAAAGAAATAATTATGGGAAATAGGTAGTTTTTTATAATTCTCATATTTTTTTATATAAAACTTTTTTTAAAATTGTCAAGTAATTTTTGCTGTTATAGTTATTCCACAGTTAGATAGAGAGGTGGTAAAATAGGACTGCTTCGAAAAGAAGATTGTCAAGAAATAAAATTAAGTTAATATTAGCCGTAGCTAAGAGAAATCTTTTTATACCAAGCCTGGAGGAGCAAAAAGTGACAAGGGATAAAAAAATAGTAGTAACTGGAGGGGCTGGTTTTATCGGCTCAAATCTCGTTCTTGCCCTGAATGAGCGAGGTGAAGAGAGAATAATTGTAGTTGACCATCTCACTGAGGGGCCAAAGTGGAAAAATCTGGTAGGGCTAAAATTCTTGGATTACATAGAGAGGGACCATTTTCTCCAACTTCTTGAAAAAGATGCTTTTTCTGATATAGGAGCTATTATTCATCTTGGGGCCTGCAGTGATACTACGGTGAAAGATTTACGCTATCTTTATGAAAATAACTATGTATATTCCCAGAGGCTATGTGCCTATGCCTTAAAAAAGGAGATTCGCTTCATTTATGCCTCTTCTGCAGCCACTTATGGAGATGGAGCCCTGGGCTTTGTTGATGATGAGACCCTTTTGGATAAACTTAAGCCCCTTAATCCCTACGGGTTTTTTAAGCACCTCTTTGATCTTTGGCTTTATAGAGAAGGGCATTTAAAAAAGGTGGTAGGTCTAAAGTATTTTAATGTCTTTGGGGATAGGGAATTTCACAAGGGAGAGATGAGAAGTGTAGCCCTAAAGGCCTATGAACAGATTAAAAAAGAAGGAAAAGTTAAGCTCTTTAAGTCCTATGACCCAAGATATGAAGATGGTGGACAATTGAGAGATTTTATTTATGTAAAGGATGCTGTAGATGTGACCCTTTTCTTTCTTGAGCACCCTGAAATTAATGGTTTATTTAATGTAGGCACAGGTAAAGCCAGATCCTTTAAGGACCTGGTTTATGCAGTTTTTAAAGCTTTGAATTTATCTCCCCATATAGAGTTCGTAGATATGCCAGAGAAATTAAGAAAGCAGTATCAATACTTTACACAGGCCGATCTTACTAAACTACGAAAAGTGGGTTATAATAAGTCTATGAGGGAGCTTGAAGAGGCAGTAAGGGAATATGTTTCCTTCCTTGAGGAGAATAGTCCCTATTTCTTAGGGTAAAATGGAAGATCCCTCAATCCTTAGTTTTTTAAAATCACTTCTCTTTAGAAAATTCTTACAGACCGACCAGGGGGCTACCTTTTCTGAGGAAGAACTGTTACAGGCCTTAGAGAGGGTTAAGGAGCTTGAGGTTAGAGATTTTCTTATCCCTCGTATTCACCTAAAAGGCCTTGATATTAATCTCTCCTGGCAGGAAATCAAAGAATATGTGATAACCTATACTCACCACTATTATCCAGTTTATAGGGGCACCCTTGATCATTACCTTGGTTATGTAAGTTTACGGGACCTTGTGCCGGGTTTCAAAGGAGAGGTTTATAACTGGCAGGACTTTATCCATCCAGCCCTTACCATCCCTGAGGGCCTTTCCATAACAGCTGCCTTAGAGAAATTTCGCCAAAGGAGTCTACAGTTAGCCTTTGTGGTGGACGAGTTTTCCGAGTTTGTGGGCATCATACGTTTTAAAGACATCGTGGAGGACCTCTTTCTTGGGGTCCAAAAGTGTTATAAGGCTGATCCTGAGGGATGGATTGAACTTCCTGCCACTACTAAGTTGAGGATCTTGGAGAGGTGTTATCAGATAGAATTTCCTAAAGGTGACTATGAAACCTTAGCAGGCTTTATACTGGATAACTTAAAGCGAATTCCTAAGAAAGGAGAGCGCTTTACTATACCTCCCTTAGAAGTGGAGATCTTAGAGGCCGATGAAAGAAAAATTGATAAGCTTAGGATCAAAATCCTTTCTTAAACCCTATTTTTTAGGTCTCCTTTCAGCCCTTTTTTTCACCTTGAGCTTTCCTAAGGGGGATTACTCCTTACTGATTTTTATAGCCTTAGTCCCCCTCTTTTGGGCTTCTTCAGAAAAAGAAGGGGATAATCTTACTATTCTAAGCTTAGGACTCTTTTTTGGCCTAATCCATTACCTCTCTCTACTTTACTGGATTGCCTATACCCTCCATAAATATGGGTTTTTACCCTGGGTGGTAGCTATTTTTGTTCTCTTTTTATTATCCCTATATTTAGCTCTTTATCCTGCTCTCTTTCTACTCCTTAATGCTCAACTTAAGGTCTTTTCAGAGCCTACTCCTGCCAAAGGGTTATTTTTGAGTATGAGCTTTGTTGGCTTTGAATTTTTACGCTCCACCCTTCTTACAGGCTTTCCCTGGGGCTTAGCAGGTTATCCCTTGGCTAACTTTTCTCCCCTTCTCCAAAGTGCCGATCTCCTTGGTATCTGGGGACTTTCCTTCCTGGTCCTCTTTATCAATTATTATCTTTTTTATACCCTCAAAAGTTTTTCCTCTCGGGCTATAAAGAGATTTGCCTCTCTGAGAAGTCAGTTATTCTTTCTTTCTATAATTTTATTTTTTCTCTTTTATGGGTATTACCAGCAGGAAACCTGGGAGAAAAAGTTAATGAAGAGAGGTGATAGCTTAAAAGTGGCTTTATTACAGGGGAATATACCCCAGGAGATCAAAGAGGCAAAGGAAATAAAAATTTCTATTGAGACTTATGAAAGGCTTCTCTGGATGGCCTTAAGCCATAACCCTGACCTTATACTTTTTCCTGAAACAGCCTTTCCCTTCTATTTTCCCCATGATAGGGAGCCCAGTTTAAAACTTTTGGAGATTTTAGAGAGATTAAGATTAACAGGTAGAGATTCCTTTCACAGAGTTCCAGTCCTGATTTTTGGCACCTTTAGAGTGAGTAATTTTAACTCCAGTCCAAGGGTGCACAATAGCCTCCTTGTGTGGGACGGTAAAGACATTGCAGATCTCTATGATAAGGAAAAACTTGTGCCCTTTGGTGAATATGTGCCTTTAGCCAGGTTTTTCCCCTTCCTGAAGAGGATCTCTGTGGTGTCCGACATAATTAAGCCAGGAATATCAAAGAATTTAAGTTTTCCCATTGGAGAGAACCACTTTGAGCTTGTGCCCCTTATATGTTTTGAATCTGCTTTTCCACAGATATGGGTTAAGAGACTTAGAAAGGGAGGTGACTTCCTTTTTATTGCAACAAATGATGCCTGGTTTGGGAAAACCTCTGCCCCTTATCAGCACTTTCAGTTGGCTATAGTGAGGGCTGTTGAGGGGAGAAGATATGTCTTGCAAGCAGCAAATACAGGGATTTCAGGAGTTATTAATCCTTTAGGCCAGGTGGAGGTAAAGAGCTTTTTAGAAAGAGAGGAAATTATTTTGGGGACCATAAGGCCTCTCAAAGATAAGACACCCTTTGTTAGGGGTGGTTACCTCTTTCCCTATTTAGCCACTTTTCTTTTATTAGCAAGTGTAGTATATATAATTTGGGGGAACTATTTAAGGGGAAGGAGGAGGTATCCATGGCTGAAGAGATAAAGAGAGAGATACCACCTGAGATTATAGAGAGGGTCAAAAAGCTTCGTGAAGAAATAGAATATCATAACTATCGTTATTATGTGCTTGATAGTCCTGTTATCTCTGATGCCGAGTATGATGCTTTGATGAGGGAGCTAAAGGAGCTTGAGGCTCGCTATCCTGAACTCATAACCCCTGATTCTCCTACCCAAAGGGTAGGCTTTAAACCAGCTGAGGCCTTCAAAGAGGTTCCTCACAAAGAGCCCATGCTCTCCTTAGATGATGCTATGGAAGAGGCTGAAGTAATAGAATTTGATCGTAGGATAAAGCGTTTTCTCAATCTACCTCCTGATACTCCCATTGCCTATACTGTTGAGCCAAAGATTGATGGGCTTGCAGTAGAATTAGTGTATCAAGATGGAGTTCTAACTGTGGCCTCTACTCGTGGAGATGGGTATGTAGGGGAGGATGTGACAAACAATATAAAAACCATAAAAACCATACCCCTCAGACTCAGACAATTTGATGATGCCCCTCCTCCACCTCCTCGCTTAGATGTGCGGGGAGAGGTTTATATGAATGTGGAGGAATTTAAAAAAATAAATGAAGAACGCATCATGAGGAAGGAGCTTCCCTTTGCTAATCCCAGAAACGCAGCAGCTGGCTCTTTAAGACAGCTTGATCCTCAGATTACTGCTCAAAGAAAGCTTGATATTTTTTGTTATGGAGTTGGCTATGTAGAGGGCTACAAGTTCACTACCCAGTGGGAGATCTTACAAACTTTACCAAAATGGGGTTTAAAAGTTAATCCCTTAGTAAGGCTTGTTCCCAATATAGAAGAGGCCATAAAGTATCATCGAGAAATAGAAAAACTAAGAGACACCTTACCCTATGAAATAGATGGGGTAGTAATCAAAGTGAATGATCTCTCTTTGTGGGAAAAGCTTGGGCTTAAAGCCCGATCTCCCAGATATGCCCTTGCCTATAAATTTCCTCCTACCCAAGCTACTACCAAACTTATAGATGTAGTTTTTCAGGTTGGTAGGACTGGAGCTGTAACACCTGTGGCTATATTAGAACCAGTAAGAATTGGAGGGGTAACTGTAGAAAGGGCTACCCTACACAATGAAGATTTTATTAAAAATTTGGACATAAAGATTGGAGATACAGTCCTCGTGCAAAGGGCAGGGGATGTAATTCCTGAGATTGTGATGCCCATTAAGGAAAAAAGAACTGGAACGGAAAGAGAGATTCACTTTCCCACTCATTGCCCTATTTGTGGTACTAAGCTTACTAAGAGACCAGGAGAGGCAGTTTGGAGATGCCCTAACAAGGGGTGTTATGCTCAGGGTGTAAGAAAAATAATGCACTTTGCCAGCCGAAATGCCATGAATATTGAGGGCTTAGGCATAAAGGTGGCTCAGGAATTGGTAGACAAGGGTATGGTCCAATCTCCAGCTGACCTCTATTATCTTAAAATGGAAGACTTCATGAAACTTTCAGGTTTTGCCTATAAAAAGGCTAAAAACCTCTATCAAGCCATTCAAAAGAGTAAGAAAACCACTTTGGCTCGTTTCATTTATGCCTTAGGTATTAGACATGTAGGAGAGGCTATGGCTCAGCTTTTAGCCGAACGTTTTAAGAGTTTAGACAAGCTTAGGAAAGCCTCTATGGCTGATCTTATGGCTATCCCTGGAGTTGGTCCTGAGGCAGCACGCTCCATAGTTGAATTCTTCAGAGATGAGGAAAATGAGAGGATGCTTAATAGACTTCTTGCTGCTGGAATAACCTTTGAAGAGGAAGAAGAGGCAAAGCTTCCTCAGGTCTTTGCTGGAGAAACCTTTGTTTTTACAGGCACCTTGAAAAGTTTTACCAGAGAGCAGGTTAAAGAACTTATACAGAGCCTTGGAGGAAAGGTTACTGATAGTGTCTCTAAAAGTGTAAACTATGTGGTGGTGGGAGAAGAGCCTGGCTCTAAATACCAAAAGGCCTTAAGTCTTGGGGTAAAAACCCTCAACGAAGAGGAATTTTTAAACCTATTGAAGGAAAGAGGGGTTCTCCTGGAACCCAAGAAAAAAGAAGAGATTTTCAAGGGCACCTTATTTGAGAGTTAAATTTAATTCCTTACCAAAAATGGCCCCTCGGATTTCTTCCATAGTCTTTTGAGCCTCTTCTCTTGCCCTCTTTGTGCCCTGGGTGATTAGCTCTAACCAGAGATTACCCCTTTCTAATTCCTTTCTCCTTTCCCAGAGGGGTTCAAGGGCCTGGATTATCTTTTCTGCAAGCCTTTTTTTACACTCCACACAGCCAAGTTTTGCTCCTTCACAATCTCGAATAATTTCTTCAAGCTCTTCTTGTTTGTTGTAAAGCCTAATCAGATTAAAGGCCACACAGCGATTCACGGGATCACCAGGATCACTCTTTCTCGGTCTTAGCGTGTCAGTTACATAGGCAAGCACTTTCTGCCTTACGACCTGGGGAGAGTCTTTAAGAAAAATGGCATTACCATAAGATTTACTCATCTTTCTTCCATCAATCCCTGGTATCTTTGGAACCTCTGAGAGGATGGCCTCTGGCTCTGGCAAAAGCTTTTTACCATAGAGATAATTAAATCTTCTGGCAATCTCTCGAGTAAGCTCTAAGTGAGGCACCTGATCAAGTCCAACAGGCACTTTAGAGGCCTTATAGATAAGGATATCTGCTGCCTGTAATACGGGATAACCAAGAAATCCATAAGTGGCAAGCTCCTTTTCAGCTAAATTTTGTATCATGTCTTTATAGGTGGGGTTTCTTTCTAACCAGGAGACTGGGGTTATCATACCGAGAAGTAAATAAAGCTCTGCATGTTCCTTCACCTCAGATTGCAGAAAAATAACGGCCTTTTCAGGATCTAAGCCAGCAGAAAGCCAGTCAAGAATAAGTTCTTTGGTATATTCTCTAATTTTCCCCGGATTTTCATACTCAGTGGTTAGGGCATGCCAGTCCGCCACAAAGTAAAAACATTCATATTGCTCCTGAAGAGATATCCAGGTCTTTAATACCCCTTGCAGATGGCCTAAATGAAGGGGCCCTGTAGGTCTCATCCCACTAACAATTCTTTTCCCTTTCACCTTGCCTCCACCTCATTATTTTTAGTAGTTTTAAAAATATATTTCTTTTCCCACTCTAATAATATGGTCTTTCATATCTTGATTGAGAAGTTCAAATTTTGTTAGATCAATTATGTAAGGCAACTCAAGCTCTTTTAATTGCACATACAGGGCAAGATAGCGATCAAAAGACATCTTTGGGGCAATGAGCACTAAATCTATATCAGAGCCAGGTCTGTGTGTGCCCTTAGTTTCCATACTTCCAAGCCTTTAGTTCTCCTCTTCTTTAAAGGAGAGAAAGGTTTCCTAAAGTTTTTTTTGTAAAATTTCTAATGCTACCTCTTCATTATAAGTATGGGCGGTAAGATTTTCACTTTTCATTTCTTTTGGTTTTCTTTACTGCAGAGACACTTATTTTTATTCTTATCCCCTTCAGCAAGAGGATTTTGTGGCACCCCTCAAACAGGCACCCCCATCTTAGGGAAGAGAAAACGAGAAATAACAATCCATAGCACAAGGATACCCACTAGTATCAGTGTTTCCCACATAAGTTAGACACCTCCTAAAATAGTTTTAAGGCTTTGTAAATACGATCTTTAACCCTTTCTTTACCCAAAAACTTCATGACCTCAAAGAGAGGGGGACTGATTAGTTTTCCTGTAAGGGCAACTCTTATGGCTTGAGCCAGTTCCTTTACCTTAATTCCCCTTGCCTCTACAAAGGCTCTGAATTGGCTCTCAAGTTTCTTTTCATCATCAAAATCAAGCCCCTCAAGCTCTGCTAAGAGGGCTTCCAGATGGGGCTTTATCTTAGGTATTAAGGCCTTAGCTTTGGCTGTCTCGTCCAGACTTATATCCTCAAGGAGATAAAAGTCAATCATCTCTGCCATTTCTTTTAAGGTCTTAACCCTTGGTTTAACACTTTCTAAGATACTGAGGAAATAGCTTTTAGGAAATTTTTCCAGTGGATAGTGAGAAAGAAAGGGAAGTAAATGTTCAAATATCTCCTCTGTGGGGAGGGTCCGAATCCAATAGGCATTTATGGCCAGAAATTTATCAGGATCAAAGCGGGCAGGGGAGAGATTTACTTTCGTAAGGTCAAATTTTTCAATGAGTTCTTCCATAGTAAAATATTCCTGGTCTCCATAGCCCCAACCTAAGCGAGCAAGATAATTCACAACCGCCTGAGGTAAATAACCCTCCTCTCTATACTCTAAAATAGAACGCGCCCCATGCCTTTTTGAAAGCCTTGCTCCATCTGGACCAAGGACCATGGGGATGTGGGCAAATTTTGGGGGAGTTGCGGAAAGGGCCTGATATATAATGAGCTGTTTTGGGGTGTTAGAGATATGATCATCCCCCCTGATTACATGGGTAACTCCCATGGTAATATCGTCAATAACTACAGCAAATTGGTAGGTAGGTGTGCCATCAGAGCGTAGGATTATAAAATCATCTACCTCATCTGGCGGAAAGACAATCTTTCCCCTCAAGAGGTCTTCAAAAACTATTTCTGCATACTCAGGGACTTTTATTCTAAGGGCCCTCCCTGGCCCTGGAGGAAGCCCTTTCTCTCTACAAGTTCCTTCATATCTTGGTTTTAACCCCTGGGCCTGAAGGGCCTTTTTCCTTTCTTCCAAAAGCTCTTTAGAACACTCACAGTAGTAAGCCTTTCCCTCCTCATAGAGCCTCTTAGCGTATTCTTGATAGAGTTCTAACCGCTTACTCTGAAAAAAGGGGCCTTCGTCCCAGTTTAACCCAAGCCATTTTAAGGCCTCGAGTATAGAGGTAACATATTCTTCCCTTGATCTCTCTCTATCAGTATCCTCAAATCTTAGAATAAACTTGCCACCTGCCTTTTTGGCAAAGAGGTAGTTAAAGAGGGCAGTTCTTGCCCCACCAAGATGTAAATGACCTGTAGGACTTGGTGGAAAACGAGTGATCACCATAGGCTCCCCATCCCCTAATGTATTATTAGCCCCCCATAGCCAACTACGGCTGAACGATCTCCTGTGATATCTCCTGAGGTCTTATATTCAATGAGGGTGGCTTTCTTAGCCCCTAAGGCTTTGGAGGCAACTAAGGCGACGGCAACAGGTAAAACTCCGCACATACTTATTCTTTCTTTATAGACAACCTCTAAAAGGCCCCTTTCCGAAAGATTTAAAATCTCTCTAATAGCTAAAGAGTCCTTTTTCTTGGCTACCTCATGGGGCTCATAATGCGAAAAGTCAGAGCTTGCTACCAGGAGGACCTGCCTTTTGATATCTTGGGTATACTCTTTTATAGCCTCAGCTAAGGACTTACCAAGAGCCTCTATTTGCTCCCAGGTAAGATCCATGAGGGCTATAGCTACTATTTCTACTGAGGGATTGAGATATTGCAAAAAGGGGATCTGCACCTCTAAAGAGTGTTCTCTGAGATGGGCTTGTACCTCTATGGAAACAAAGGGGGCTTTTTTCATAATGAGATTAATTAAATTTTCATTTACTTTTACTTCACCAAGAGGGGTAAGAAAGCTTCCCTTGGGGAAGATGGAGACTTCCTCTCCAAGCCCTGTGTGATTGGGGCCAAGGATGATGGCTACCTCTGGGGGAATGATTTTCCCGTAGACCTTGCCTGCCACCACGCCTGAATACATATACCCCGCATGGGGCACTATAATTCCTTTAGCCTCTATTTTCTCCGTAGAAGGAGAAATTAGTTTTCTTAGAGTAGATAGCAAATCCTCTCGATGCCCTGGATAAAAGTATCCTGCCACTGCTGGTTTTCTGATCATGGCTCTCTGGTTAGAAATTTTATATATTCCAGATCTTCGGGTGTATCTACTTCGGGAATATCTTCAGGCACAAGGCTTACCGCAATAGAGTAGCCATGCTCTAAGGCCCTAAGCTGTTCAAGCTTTTCTGCCCTTTCTAAATCCCCTTGGGGAAGCTTCACAAATTCATCTAAGAATTCCTTTCTATAGGCATAGACCCCCACATGTTTAAGATAAACAGGCTCTTTCCCAGGGGGGCGAAAGTAAGGAATAAGACTTCTGGAAAAATAAAGGGCCCTTCCCCTTTGGTCAAGGACTACTTTAACCTTATGAGGATTTGCCAAGTCTGCTTTATTTTTTATAGGAGTAGCTAAAGTGGCCATAGGAATTTGGGGATCAAGGAGCAGAGGCTGCACCAGCTTGTGGAAATATTCTGCAGGAAAAAGGGGCTGATCTCCCTGAAGATTAATAATCAGATCTTCTTCCGAAAAGCCTAAGATGTTTGCTGCCTCGGCTACTCTATCGGTTCCTGAAGGATGTTCTCCAGTAATGATAGCCTTACCTCCAAAATTCACTACCGTGTCAAAGATCCGTTTGTCATCGGTAGCTACATATATTTCCTTTAGGCCACTTTCTAAAGCCCTCTCATAAACCCATTGGATAAGAGGTTTATCCCAGAGGAGCACTAAGGGCTTTCCAGGAAATCGGGTTGATCCATAGCGAGCAGGAATGATAATAACCTTTCTCATGAATTAAAATATTAATCTAATTTTTGGAAAATTAAAGTAACCCTTGAATTTTAAGACTTTAATATTAAGATTATTAAAACATTTTAAAGGGGATGTGCAAGTAAATGGCTAAAGTAAAGGTTGCCGATTTAGCAAAGGAATTAAATTTAGATCCTAAGGAATTATTACAAAGACTCAAAGAAAAGGGGTATTCTGTAAAGTCTCCTTCCTCTTCCCTTTCTGAATATGAGGCAGAGGAAATCAGAAGGGCTTTTACTAAAAAGGAAGTCATTGTTATTAAAAGAGAAGAGATAAAGAGAGAAGAAGCAATCACCTCTCCCGAAGAAAAGCCCATAATAGAGGAAGCTCCCAAGAAGAAAAAGCTTATTATTAAGAAAAAAACAGAACCTGTAGAAGAGGTTAAGGCCGAAGCACCAGGATTAGAAGAAAAAGTCCCTAAAGAGAGAATTACTGAAGAAGAAATACCTGAAGAGAAGGTTAGCGAAGAGAGATTAACTCCGCCTGTAAGTGAGGAGCCAATTCTTGAAACTGTTGAAAAGGAGAGTTCTACTTCTTCTGAAGGTCCCTCTGAAAAGAGGGTGGTTACCGAATTTAAACCCAGGAGAGAAAAGGTCTTTAGAGGAAAACCCCTGAGTGAGGAGAAAAAAACACCTATTCCCGAGGTAGCCCCTGTAACAGAGAAGGAGGAGGTCAAAAAGAAGAAAAAGGATGTGGATGTTTTTGAGGAAAAGAAGAAGTCTAAGAAGAAAGCTCCTTCTTTCAAGAGGAGTAAAAGGGAGGAATTGGAGGAAGATTTATTTGAATTAGAGGTCTCTTCTCTTTTTGAGGAAGTCTCTGAAGAGGAGTTAGAGGGTAAGAGATTTGTTAAGCCACAGGTCAAAAAAGAAGTGGTTTCTGAAAGGCCTCCAACGCTACCTCCTAAGGAGAAAAAAATAAAGATCTACGAGAGTATTCAGGTAGGGGAGCTTGCTAAGCTCATGGGGGTTAAAGCTGGAGAGGTGATTAAAAAGGCCTTGCAATTAGGCATGCCTCTCACTATAAACCAGTCTATAGATCCAGAAACGGCAGCCATCTTGGCTGATGAATTTGGCTATCAAGTAGAGAGAGCAACCATTGAAGAGGAAATCTTGCTTCAGTATATACCTCCCTCTCCCGAGGAATTAAGTCCAAGGCCTCCAGTAGTTACGGTTATGGGGCATGTAGATCATGGAAAAACTACTCTTCTTGATGCTATCCGAAAGACTGATGTAGCAAGCAAAGAGGCAGGGGGTATTACTCAACATATAGGAGCTTATATGGTCAATCTTGATGGTGGAAGAAAGATAACTTTTATTGATACCCCAGGGCACGAGGCCTTTACCTCTATGAGAGCTCGTGGGGCTCAAGTTACTGATATAGTTATTTTAGTAGTAGCAGCAGATGATGGAGTTATGGATCAAACGAAGGAGGCTATTGAGCATGCTAAGGCTGCAGGTGTACCTATAGTGGTTGCTATTAATAAAATTGATAAACCTAATGCTAATCCAGAAAGAGTGAAGGCTCAACTTGCAGAGCTGGGGTTAGTTCCTGAAGATTGGGGAGGGGATACGCTGGTAGCTAATATCTCTGCCAGAAATAAGATCGGGATTGAGGATTTATTGGAGCTTGTGCTCCTCCAGGCTGAGATGCTTGACCTTAAGGCAGCTTATAATAGACCTGCCAGAGGGAGGGTCATCGAAAGCAGGGTTGATAAGGGAAAGGGACCGGTAGCCACTGTTCTTATTCAGGAAGGCACGCTTAAGGAAGGAGATGTCTTTGTCAGTGGTTCTACCTACGGAAGGGTTAGAGCTATGTTTGATAGTTATGGGAATAGAGTGAAGTCAGCTACTCCCTCAACCCCAGTGGAGATCCTTGGTTTTGAAGAACTACCTTCTGCAGGAGATGATTTTATTGTATTAGAGGATGAAGAAAAGGCCAGAAAGGTGGCTGAATATAGGCAGAGGAAGGCCCGTGAGGCTGAAACCGCTAAGGCTACCAAGATAAGTCTTGAGAGGCTTTTTGACAAGCTAAAAGAGGGAGAATTAAAAGAACTCAAACTGGTCTTAAAGGCAGACACACAGGGCACTTTAGAGGCCCTTCAAAGCTCACTTGCTAAGCTATCTACGGATAAAGTGAAGGTTTCCATCATTAGGGCTGGGATTGGGGCCATTAGTGAAAGTGATGTCATGCTTGCTTCTGCTTCTGAGGCCATTGTTATCGGTTTTAATGTGAAACCCACATCCCAGGCCAAAGAGATTGCCAAAAAGGAAGGGGTTGATGTCCGCTTTTATGATGTTATCTATCATCTCCTTGAAGACATTAAGAAGGCCATGACTGGGCTTCTGGAACCAAAGTATGAAGAAGTAATTAGTGGTGTTGCTGAGGTTAGAGCTACCTTTAAAATTCCCAAGGTTGGAATAGTGGCTGGTTGTTATGTGAAGGAAGGGGTGATCAACAGAAATCACCGCATTCGTGTGATTAGGGATGGTGTGGTCATTTACACTGGTAAGATAGGGAGCCTTAAGAGATTTAAAGAGGACGTAAAAGAAGTGCCAGCTGGCTATGAGTGCGGTATAAAGATTGAAAATTATAATGATATCAAAGAGGGAGACCTATTAGAGACTTTCGAAGTAAAAGAGGTAGTCCAGGAATTATAGTATGGTAGTTGGGGTAGCTAAGATTGAACTTTTTTTCCCTGAACCAAATTCTCTTAAGGCAAAAAGGCAGATCTTAAAGGCACTTATACAAAAGATAGAATCCAATTTCAGAAAGGTGTCTGTGGCAGAAGTAGATGGGCATGATCATTGGCAGAGGACCGTTATCGGGGTTAGCCTGGTAGGAAGAGATCACCCCTTTGTGGATAGTAGGCTAACCTCCCTCGTGGACTTTATTCAGCAACATAGTGCTCTTGAGATTGTCAAAGTCGAGATTGATTATCTGAATTATTGAGGTATTCCTTATAATGACCAGACGAACTGAAAAAATAGCAAGCCTGCTTAAAGAAACAATTACAGAGATTTTAATGCATGAGCTAAATAATCCATTATTTAAAAACATCATCACTATAACGGATATCAAACTGGGAGCGGATCTTAAGAGGGCAGTTGTCTTTTTTCGGGTCTTTGCTGCTGATCCTAAGGAGATCGAAAGAGCTCTAAACCATTCCAAAGGGTATATCAAAAAGCTTCTTTCAGAAAAGATAACTCTTAAGTTCATGCCAGATCTTGAATTTAAAATGGATACTACAGAAGAGCAAGAAAAACGTTTACACGAACTTTTTGAAAAAATAAGACAGGATAAAAAAGAAAGTGAAGGGTAGCATCTTCTTTGAAGCTATATCTGAGGCAAGATCCATTTTACTCTTAACCCATCAAAACCCTGATATTGATGGTCTATCCTGTATGTTGGCTTTTACCCTCCTTTTCCCTGAAAAAGCTCCTCTTCCCTTGGTTGAGGAAATTCCCTCTAATGCCTCCTTTTTACATGGTTTTTCCCGCTTAAAATTAACTGAAGAAATCAAGGACTTGATCTCTCCAGATCTGGTTATCCTTTTTGATGCAAGTTGTGAGAGGCGGATTTCCGAAAAGCTTAGGGCCAAGGTTAAAGACCCCAAATTAGTCTTGGTTTTTGACCATCACCAAAGGGAGGATTGTGCTGAACTTTTTGGAGCAAAGACCTATTTTATTATAAATCCCGAGGAAGCATCCACTTCCATTCTCTTCTATAGATTCCTCAAAGAGGCAGGTTTTTCTTTAACTCCTGAGATAGCAGAAAACCTCTTAGCAGGGATCTACTATGATACGGGAAGTTTTCGTTATGAGAATGTTAAAGGGGATATCTTTCAGGTAGTCCAGGAATTGGTGACTCTTGGGGCTCGTCCTTCCTATGTGGCTCAGGCCCTTTATGAAAATTTTCCTCTTTCTCAGGTTAAAGCCCTGAGAATCGTCTTAAATAGATTGAGGCTACTTAACGGAGGTAAAATAGCTCTTTCTTTTTTAACCTTTGAAGATCTTCAGGATTTGGGGGGAGAGAGGGCTATAAATGATCTGGCAAGCTTTTTAAGAAGTATCCAGGGGGTTAAATATGGAGCTTTAGTGAAAGAGGTAGAAAAAGGACGCATAAAGGTCAGTTTAAGGAGTAAGGCCCCTTGGGAAATTCTTCCTTTAGCCAAAGAGTATGGGGGTGGTGGTCATAGATATGCCTGTGGTTTTCAAGTGAAAAGAGAAAGCCTGGAAGAATTTCTTAAAGACTTTGAGGAAAAGCTGGTTAGGTTGCCATGAATAGAGAACTTTCTGGTATCCTTGTTATAGATAAACCAGAGGGATTGACCTCAACTGAGGTAGTAGAAAGGGTCAAAAAGTGGCTTAAGGTAAAAAAGGCAGGCCATGGAGGAACCCTCGATCCTTTGGCTACAGGGGTTTTACCTATTCTCCTAAATAAGGCTACCAAGGTAGCTCAGATTTTCTTAGAGGGTGATAAGGTTTATGAGGGAGAATTTGAGCTTGGCATAACCACAGATACCTATGACATAACTGGGGAAATTTTAGCTCGTTATGAAGTAAAAGATGTAACAATTTCCAAACTGAAGGAAGTATGTCAAAGTTTTGAGGGAGAGATAGAACAGATCCCGCCACCCTATTCAGCAGCCAAATATAGAGGACGTCCCCTTTATAAATATGCTCGAGACGGGCTTTTCATTCCCAAAGAACCCAAAAAAGTTAGGATCCACAGGTTTGATATCCTCTCCCTAAAAGATAACAGGGTTACCTTCTATTTAAAATGCAGCAAGGGCACCTATGTGAGGAGTCTTATTCATAGAATTGGAGAGATACTGGAATGTGGGGCTGTGCTCGTTAAACTAAGAAGGCTTCAGAAGAGTATTTTTACCTTAGATAAGGCACTCACCTTTGAAGAGCTTAAAGATCTTTTAGAAAAGGACGGAGAGCAACTAAAATCCTTTATTATCCCCCTTGAGAGGGCTTTGGAATTTTTGCCCAAGGTTATCTTAAGCGAAGAATTTGCCCAAAAGATTGGATCAGGTCTCCAAGTCCCACGGCATACTATATTAACCTTTATGAAATTTCAAAAGTCAACCCTTTCACCAAGCGAGAAATGGCTAAGACTTCTTGATCCTAAGGGAAACCTTGTTGCCATTATTGAAAATCCTATTTTATATCCCCAGAAGGCCTTTATTAGTTATTTCCGAGTTTTTAAAGGTGACTGTTAAACAAATGAAATCTAAAGTTTTTCTTCTATTACGGTTTCTCACGTCTATTGGCATACTCTTCTATCTTTTTCATAAGACTGATTGGTCTAAAATTAAATACTTAATTAAAAATATAGAGCCTTACTATTACTTTGCTGCCCTACTTTGTGTAGTGGCTTTTCAGAGCTTAGTGGCTCTACGTTGGAAGCTTATCTGTGAGGCCTGGAATTTCAAAGCCTCCTTTTTGTATTATTTTAAAACCTATCTTATGGGTTTTTCTTTGAATACGGTTTTCCCAGGCATAGTGGCTGGAGATACCTTAAGAAGCCTTTTTTTAGTAAAATCTGGACTTGATTGGAAAAAGGCAGGCCTAAGTGTTCTTTTGGATAGAGGCCTTGGCTTAACAGGTATTCTTCTAATTTTATCCCTATCTTTGCCCTTTAGAGCTGACTTTTTGCCTGAAAAATTTAAATTATCTCTGTATGTCATAACCTATAGTTCTTTAGTAGGCTTTTTCCTACTAACGCTTCTTTCCAGTTTGTATGAAATAGATATTTTAAAACCCCTTAGGATACCAGAAGTTATTTTTCCCCTTTTTTTAGGACTACTCATCCAGATACTTTTTGTTTTTCAATTTCTCTTTCTTGCCTTAGCTATCCACATAGATTTGCCCAAAAGTTATTTTTTTGTCATTATACCTATAACAAGTTTTCTCTCAGCCTTACCACTTAGTATCTCTGGGTTAGGAGTAAGAGAGGGAACACTTAGTTACTTTCTCGTTCTTTTCAATTACTCTGTGGAATACGGATTATCCTTGGGGCTACTTGCCTATACCTTAATACTCCTATCTGCCATACCCGGTGTTTTTTTCTATTTTTTCTTTAAAAAGGAAAGGAATTAGAACTAAGGGAAGAAGGGCAATCACAAAAGTTAGGCTAAAAAAGAGGGAATAACCCAAATATTTTGCCCCAAATCCACTTATAGTCCTGGAAATCACTAAAGTTATACTAAAGAGAGTAGAAAAGAGGGCATAATGGCTTGAGGAAAATCTTTGATGGCAAAGATTGGTTAAGAAGGTAAGAAAGGCAGCAGTCCCCAGACCTCCTGTAAAGCTTTCTAAAATACTTGCGATATATACGGCTCTTTTATCCAAAAAGGGTATAGCAGCAATAGCATATCCGAGATTGGAGAAGGCTTGAAGAGCTCCAAGGATTAGGAGGCTCTTCTTAATCCCCCACTTGCTGGTTATATAACCCCCAAGTAAAGACCCTAAGATGCTAAATACAGATCCAAGAGTTCCAGAAATGAGTCCAATTTCAACTCGTGTAAAACCTCGGTCAACCCAGAAAGGATAAATCATCCCTCCTAATAGAGCATCTCCAATTTTGTAAGTGGCTATGAATAGTAACAGAAGAAATACCCTTTCCCGAGAGACGATTTCCTTCAAAGGTTCCCAGTAAAGCGCTCTAATAGAATAATTTCTCCTCTCTCTCTTAGCTAAGCTTAAAGAGGGATTTAATAGAATGATTAAACCAGATAGACCTGTAAGGAAAGAGAGCAGATAAAAGATAAGGGTAAAGTTTAAATATCCCGAGAGAGCAGTTAGTATGCCGCCTGAAAAAATCAAAGCCAGGCGATAAGCTGATAGCCTTAGACCATTGGCTTTACCATACTCTTCCCTTGGTATGTAATCTATGAGAAAGCCATCAAGGGCGGTATCAAAAAGTGCTGAGAAAAAAGTTAGTATAAGAAGAGACAAAAAGAGGTAATTTATATGCGTGGTATTCATAGTTATGAGAGCTATAGAGAGGGATATCCCCAAGAGGGAAAAGCCCATCCAACGAGATTTTACACCATAAGCATCTACTAAAGGTGCCCAGAGAGGTTTTAGACTCCAAAAAATCCCTGCTGAAGAGAGTAAACCAATTTGGACAAGATCAACTCCTTGAGAACGAAAAAAAACGGGTAAAAAGGTATAAAAAAAACCTAAGGGCATACCAGAAAAAAAGTAGAGAAAAGTAATCCAGAAATATCTCTTAAGAGAAAGGTTCATAATTTCTAAAAGATAGACTATTTAAAGAAGAAAGAAGTATAATAAAGTATAATTTCTGCCAGGAATTTAAGGAAGGGATAGAGCGTCTTTCCCAAAAGTCCTGTAAGGGCAAGGAAGAGTATAAGAAAGAACCCCATTAGTTCTATGCGCAAATAATTTTCCCTCAAGTAAGGTGGTAGAAATTTCACTAAAATTTTACTTCCGTCTAAAGGAGGAATGGGAAGGAAATTGAAAAGGGCTAAACCTAAATTGATTTTTACGCCAAGATAGGAGATTATGGCCATGGGCTCTGAGATTTTTATTTCTTTAAAATTTAAATTTAAGGTATTAAATAGATGATAGCTAAAGGCAAATAGGATGGCCAGTAAAAAATTTGATAGCGGCCCCGCTGCAGAAGTAATAGCCATGTCCCTCCAGGGATTTTTAAAATAATTCGGATTAATAGGAACAGGTTTGGCCCATCCAATAGCTTGGGTAAGGATAAGAGTTAGGGTTCCAAAGAGATCTAAGTGTTTTAAAGGATTAAGGGTCAGTCTCCCTGCTCTTTGAGGAGTGGGATCACCAAGCAGGTAAGCTGTAAGTCCATGAGAAAATTCGTGAACTGTAAGGGCAAAAAGTAGGATGGGTAAGAGAAGGATAAGGATCTTGAGATCTGGCATCCTCTTTAATATCTCAGTTGGGCAATATTCACAATGTTTTTGAGAATATTAAGAGCCATTTTTACCTGAAAGTCCTCTTCTGGTGTAGAGAAAAATCTTGAAGTTTTGTTGTCTATTGTGGTGTCCTTTTCTCCTTTACCATTTTTCTTAGTTAACTCCACTTGGGGAAGTTCAATATCAGGCATTATCCCCTGTTTATTAATGGTTATACCACTTGGGGTATAATATAGGGCTGTAGTTAAGCGGACAGCATAGTTGTCTTCAATAGGTATTACAGTTTGCACAGAACCTTTACCAAAGCTTTTTTCCCCAAGAACAAGGGCCCTTTTGTGGTCCTTTAAGGCACCAGTTACTATTTCAGCAGCAGAAGCAGTTCCATGATTAATAAGAATAACAATAGGATATTTATGTTTTCTGTCTGGCGGATTGGGTTTTGCCTTGAATTCCATTTGATTAACCTTGTTTTTGCCTTTTATGGTTACTATGGTTCCATTTTCTAAGAATTCGTCACTTACTTCTACAGCCGAGGAAAGAAGCCCTCCTGGGTTGTTCCTCAGGTCAAGGATGATCCCCTTTAATTGGGTTTCTTTCTCCAATTGTTTTAAAGCTTGAACAAGTTCTTCTATCGTTTTCTCCTGAAATTGACTTATACGCACATATCCATATCCCTCCTCTAAAATTTTGCCCCTAACACTTCTAATAGGAATGACATCCCTTACAAGAGTAATCTCAATAATATCTCTATCATTTCTCAAAATGGTTAATTTTACCTTTGTTCCCTTTGGACCACGAAGTAGCTTAACTGCCTCAGTGATTTTCATTCCCTTAGTTGATTTTTCATCAATTTTTAAAATCCTATCTCCAGATTTGATTCCTGCTTTCCAAGCAGGAGTATCTTCAATTGGGGCAACTACAGTAAGAATGTCATCCTTTATGGTAATCTCAATACCAATGCCTGTGAAAGAGCCCTTAGTTTCTATTTCAAGCTCTTTAAATTCCTCAGGTTTCATTAGAGAAGAGTGAGGATCAAGAGAAGAAAGCATGCCTTCAATAGCCCCTAATATTAAATCCTTTGGATTGATTTCCGTTACATAATTTTCTTCAATGAGGCGGAAAATTTGAGAAAAAAGTTTTAAAGCCTTATAGGTATCTTCTTTCTTTTCCAAGGAAAGAGCTTGATTGAAAAGGAAAAATATAGTTATGCTCAGGAAAAGGCTAAGGAATATTCTCTTTATGTTTATCATTTATCTCAACCCCATTTAAAGATTTATTTGTAAGAAATAAAACACCGATTCTTAAAAAATCAAGACCAAACCAAGCGGAATGCGCAGGCAAAAGCCTGCGTATAGGCGGCTTATCTACATGGCCATCTCTCCATTCATTAAGTACAAGAAGATGGGGTGACAAATGGAAAAGATATGCTTTAATAGAGAATATGAAGAGAATATTTTTTATTTTTTCCCTTCTCTTTTTGCTTACCTCCTGTGCGGCAACCCCTGGGCCTAATTTAGCTTCAAAGGCCTCTATGCTGCATAAAAATCTCACAACTAAAGGTGATATTCTTAGCCTTTTAGGTCCCCCTGTTCAGGCCTTTGTTACACCTGAGGGAAAAGAGGAATGGTATTATTATTATAGGGTCAAAAATTTTTGGGAAAACTTTCCTCTTATAAGAGATTACAAGGGCGAGGATTATACAGAGGTTCTAAAAATTGTTTTTCAAGGGGATATATTAGTTGAAGCCTTCTATTATACCATTGAAAATCCTGCAAAGGTGAGGAGATAGATGAAGTCTGAGCAGGATATCTATCGTATAGCTCGGGAGAGGATGGTTGAGTCTCAGATTAAGGCAAGAGGAATAAGGGATGAACGTGTTATTAAGGCCATGCTCAAAGTTCCCCGTCATCTCTTTGTAGATCCTGCCCTTAGAGATCAGGCTTACGGAGACTTTCCTCTCCCTATAGGAGAAAGACAAACAATCTCCCAACCATACATTGTGGCCCTTATGACTGAGGCTTTGGAGCTAAAGGGTCAGGAAAGGGTTCTTGAAATCGGCACAGGCTCAGGATATCAAACGGCTATTTTAGCTGAGCTTGCCCTTTGGGTTTATACCATTGAAAAATATCCAAGTCTACAGGAGAAGGCTAAAAATCTTCTCATCAAGCTTGGTTATAAAAATATCTCCTTTAAAACAGGTGATGGCACTCTTGGTTGGAGTGAAGCAGCCCCTTTTGAGGCTATAATAGTCACTGCTGCATCGCCTCAGATCCCTCAGCCCTTGATTGAGCAACTTGCAGAAGGCGGAAGGATCGTCATACCTGTAGGGGATGAATATTCTCAAATGTTAATCAAGGGCGTTAAAAGGGGGGGAGTTTTACACACCAAAAGTCTTGAACCTGTTAGATTTGTTAAACTGGTTGGAGCCTATGGCTTTAAAGAATAGAAGAATAGCCATTATTGGTGCAGGAATAGCTGAGCCTCCTCTTTATGATTTGGCCTTCCAAGCTGGCTATACTTTAGGAAAAGAGGGAGCCATAATCTTGACTGGTGGGCTCGGTGGTGTAATGGAGGCTGCCTTAAAGGGGGCAAGAGAAGCTGGAGCTTTAACTGTAGGGATTCTCCCAGGAAATAGGGCAGAAGAAGCTAATCCCTATGTGCTTATTCCCATTGTCACTGATATGGGACATGCCAGAAATGTTATTTTGGTAAGAACTGCTGAACTTATAATCTCCATTGGTGGAGGCTATGGGACCCTCTCTGAGATAGCTTTGGCCTTGAAGATGTGGAAACCTGTAATCGGGCTTCAGACATGGCCTAACATACCAGGAGTTCACTATATCTCAGCCCTTGAGGAGCTCCTTCCCAAGGTTTGCGAATTTTTATGCTGAAGAAGTTGTTTTAATTTATTAAGCTCCTCTTCCTTCAATGGTCTTATTTCCCCTGGTTTTAAATTACCAAGCCTCAAAGGACCAAAGGAAACCCTTATAAGTTTCAAAACTTTACCACCGAGATAACTAACCATCTTTCTTACTTCCCTCTTTATTCCCTCTTTAACTGTGACTTCATAAACTGGAATAGCCTTATCAAATTTGAGGAATTTAAATTGTAGGGGTTTTACTCTTTTTCCTTCGAGCTCAAAGCCAGATCTTAAGAGAGCTTGAATCTTTTCTTCTGAGAGGGTTGGTTTTACCCAGACGTGATAGGTTCTCAAAATTTCAAAGCGTGGATGGAGCATAACATGAGCGAGATCTCCGTCATTAGTGAGAAGTAAAAGTCCTTCGCTTTCCTTATCTAATCTACCTACGGGGAAAACACGGTAAGGCAACTTTTTTAGAAAAACTGCTATAGTTTCTCGATGATGGGGATCATAGAGAGAGGTCAGATATCCTCGCGGCTTATAAAAGAGATAGTAGACCTTAGGGGGTGTTTTTAACTCCTTACCATCAACACAAACCTTGTCCTTTTCAGGATCCACTTGGAAAGAAAGATCTGTAATAATCTGGCCGTTAACAGAGATGCGTCCCTGAAGAATAAGGTCTTTATTTTTTCTTCGAGACCCTAAGCCACATAGGGCTAAGTATTTAGAGAGGCGCATTTTAGTAAAGGGGGATCTCCTCATTCAGATGGGGAAGTAGGATCTTTTCTTTCCCAAAAGTGGGGCTTAAAAGTTCTTTGAAGAGCTTCATTTTTTCTGGTTCTCCATGGACTAAAAAGATCTTTTCTGGCCCTTTGAGGGGACTTAACCACTCTAAAAGTTCCTTTTGTCCAGCATGAGAAGAAAATCCATTTATAGTATAAACCTTGGCTTTGACAGGGATATCTTCACCAAAAAGAGAAACCTTTTCTGCCCCATCCACAATTTTTCTTCCTAAGGTTCCTTTAGGTTGGAAACCCACAAAGACAAGGCTACACTCTTCCCTCCAAAGGTTATTCTTTAAATGATGGAGTATACGACCCCCACTAAGGGTTCCATTTCCTGCTATGATGATTGCCGAAGACTTTATTAAGTTAATAGCTTTGGATTCCTCAACATCCTCGGTTAAGTATAGATTAGGCAGATTAAAAGGGTCTTTTTCCTGAAATAATTTATAGGTCTCTTCATCAAAAAAGTCGGGATTGTCTTTAAAAATTTTGGTTGCTCTAATAGCAAGGGGGCTATCCAAAAAGATATAACAAGGTGGTAAAAGCCCCTTTTCATAAAACTCTCTTAAGACAAAGAGGATCTCTTGGGCCCTCTCTAAAGCAAAGGTAGGGATTAAGATATTGCCTCCTCTCTCACAGGTCTCTTGAATAACCTGCAAAAACTCCTTTTTTGTCTCCTCAAAGGTCTTATGATTTCTATCGGCATAGGTAGTCTCAATTAAGACAAAGTCAGGATCTTCAGGGGGTAGGGTAAAATCTCTGACAATAGGTTTATTCTTATTTCCCAGATCACCAGAGAAAAGGAATTTTTTACCCCTTTTTAAATCCTCAATCACCACAAAGGCAGACCCTAAGATGTGCCCTGCATCATAGAGGGTAATTTTGAGTTCCTTTTTGATAATAAGTGGGGTCCCATAGGGAAGCTCAATTTGGAAGTATTTGAAGCTTTCTAAGACATCAAACTCATCGTAGAGGGGTGGTGGAGGTAGATCTAAACCCTTTCTTACTGACTTTTTGTAAAGGGTCTTATAGTGCTCTCTCATAACCTTGGCGGCATCAAGAAGCATAATTTTAGCAATTTGAAAGGTGGGTTTAGTAGCTATGACCTTACCTTGAAAGCCCTCCTTAACCAGACAGGGAATACGCCCACAGTGATCAATATGGGCGTGGGTAAGGATGAGATAAGAAATGTCTTTTAATTTACAAGGGTAGGGTAAGTGATTGTTTGAGGATTCCTGTCCTTGAAAGAGTCCACAGTCAATAAGTAAACGGAGGTCTCTAATGGTTAAGAGAAAAGAACTTCCTGTGACCCCTTGAGCAGCACCATAAAAGGATATTTTGGCTTCCATATTTATCTAAGGGTTACGGCAAGTACTTGTTTAAGGGTAGTCTTACCTGAAATCACTTTCAAAATACCATCTTGTTTCAGGGTTTTAAATCCCTTTTGTAGAGCCACCTTTCTGATCTCTTGAGCAGGTGCATTTTTAACAATCATTTCCTTTATTTCCTCATCAGGAACAAGTATTTCGTGAATAGCAATACGGCCTTTAAAACCTGTATAATTACACTCTTTGCAACCCACAGGTTGATAGAAAGTTCCTTGGCTAATAAGCTCCTCAGTAAGAGGTTTTACTGGATTTTCTCCATATTCTCTAAAGAGCCTTTCAATTTCCTCCTTGTTTGGGGTATAAGGTTTCTTACACCTTGAACAGAGCCTTTTAGCTAATCTCTGGGCAATAATTCCTAAAAGGGAGTCCGCAAAATTAAAGGGATCAATCCCCATGCCTAAGAGACGAGTTACGGTCTCAGGGGCAGAGTTAGTATGCAGGGTGCTAAACACTAAGTGTCCTGTAAGGGAGGCTTCGATAAGGGTATGAGCAGTTTCTTGATCTCTTGTTTCCCCAATCATGATAACATCTGGGTCAGCCCTAAGAAAGGCCCTTAATACCCTGGCAAAAGTAAGCCCTATTTTGGGATTTACCTGAACTTGTCTTAGGCCGTCCTGGACGATTTCTACAGGGTCTTCTGCTGTCCAGATCTTACGATTTGGCTTGTTGAGATATTTAAGACAGGCATGTAGAGTGGTAGTCTTACCAGAACCAGTAGGCCCAACACAAAGAATCAATCCATAAGGTAACTCAAGAAGCCTTTTTAGGGTCTGATAATTATCCTCCCATAAATCAAGCTCCTCAAGGCTTCTAAACTCAATTCCTCCAAGGATCCTCATCACCACATCTTCATTATTCTCAATAGTAGGGATGGTGGCCACTCTTAGCTCAAAAGACTTGCCATCCTTAGTGCGAAACTTTATCTTTCCATCTTGGGGTAATCTTCTCTCTGCAATATCCAAATTAGCCATAACCTTTATACGAGAAATGCATCCCCTTTTCTGATTTTCTGGGATAGTTGTATACTCAAAGCACTCCCCATCTACGCGAAATCTAACAAGTAGCCCTCTTTTCCCAGTTAAACTCTCCCAGTGAATGTCAGAAGCCCTTCTACGATATGCCTCTTCAATAATAAAATTAACTAAGTTTACAACAGTGCTATCCACTAATTCTGTTTCCTCTGTAGTTTCCTCTTCTTTTTCTTCTGGAAGGACCTCTAATTCGAAGTCTTCAGGCGTTATTTCAAAATAGCTCTGAATGGCATAATAAATGTCCTCTTTTATAGCATAAGCAAGCTTTACTTCCGAAAGTTCTAAAACCCTTTTTACTTTCTCAATCTTTTCATAATCCTTAGGATTGTAACATATTAAGTATATTTCTTTTTCATATTCATAAGGAACACATTCATTTTCTTCTAAAAAAGATTTTTTTATGTTAAAAATTTTAGTAATACGTTTTAACTTATGTTGACTGAGTAAGAATTTGAGATCAAGCGCAGGCACCTTGTAATAGCTTTCTAATGCCTTTAAAAGTTCTTCTTTAGGAATTTTATACTTTTCAAGTATAATATATTCAATACTTTTCCCAGTTTCTATACTCTCTAAATAGAAATTTTGTAAACTAAAAGGATCTAATTTATACTTTTCTGTTAGTGGCTGAAATCTTTCTATATCCTTAAATGATTTTATTTTTTCGATTCTTTCCAGATAGGTCTCACTGGGAAAGTTTTTATGCAAAAGATTATAGATTTTGAGGGCCTCTTGAAGGCGAAGCTCCCTATAGGCCTTATCTGCTGCAAATTCAAGGAGAAACCTTTTAGTAGTTGAGGGAACTTCTTTATCTTGGGCTAATTCAAGGAGGTGATAGGTTAAAAGAGATCCAGAAATCTCCTTTTCTAAAGCTTCCAAAAATATTTTGATCTCATCTATTGCCTGAGGATTTTTTCTAACAAAATTGATAAAAGTCTTAATTTTTTCCATATCCAATTGTGTTAAGTATAACCTAACCTTATTAGTATGTAAAGGGACTATGTTCCCCTTTTACTGATGAGAGCTACAAAGAAGCCAACAGACTTAACTTGATGACTATAGAATCTTTTGGCCTTCTTGAGATCAGGATGAAAGGTCTTTCCCTGCCATTCAGTTAAGGCTTCAGTAAAAGGTAAGGGGGATGTCCAATCCTTTAAGGAGGCTGCCCTTTTTCGCAGTAGATAGTCCACCACAGCTTCATTTTCCTCGGGATTAATGGTGCAGGTGCTATAGACAATAAGGCCTCCAGGTTTAACCAGATCAAAGGCTCTTAGGAGTAATCCCTTTTGAATAGAGGGAAGATTACTTTTGCCAGTTCCCCTCTGATAGAGGATCTCTCCTTCCAAGCCTACTTTATATCTCCCTTCCCCTGAACAGGGAGCATCTACAAGGACCTTATCAAAGTCCAGCCCATAGGGAAACATTTCTCCTCTGTAATGGGTAACTATAGCAGAGGTTACCCCTAATCTCTTTAAATTAGCCGATAAAGCAGTTAGCCTATCAATTCTTTTGTCGTTAGAGACAATTAGAGCCTGATCCTCCGTGACCATAGCTATAAGGGCACTCTTCCCACCAGGGGCGGCACACATGTCCAGGATCAATTCCCCAGGCTGTGGATCTAAAGCTATCACAGGAAGGGCACTCGTTAAAGTCATTGAGTGTATTAAACCAAGCCTATATTCCTCCAAATTTCCCAAAGATACATCTTCGTTGTTAATTACGCGATAAAATTTTTTAACCTCTTTCACCTCTTCAAAGCTTACTCCCTTTTTTTCCAAGACCTTAAGTAGTTTTTCCTCCTCAGTTTTAGGGACCTTGAGATTATTAATCCTAAAATATTGCTGATGAGGCTTTTTTAAGTATAATAAAAATTCTTCAAAATTAGGAATAATACTTTGATATATCGAGAAATACTCTAAATAATTAAAACCTTTACTATGATGTGCCATTTAAAAGAATCTCTTTGAGTTCCTTATGATTACTTACTATAACATCAGCTAAGGAGAGGTGTTCTGCGCTTAAGGTTGTTGTTATACCGATACAAAATAGATTTGCCCTTTTAGCGGAGAGAACACCAGCTGGGGAATTTTCTACAACCGCTATCTCTTCATCTTTTGCCCCAAAGAACTCTTTAGCTTTGAGATAGGGATCAGGATGAGGTTTTCTTTTTACTACCTTGTCACCTGTAATAATCACCTCAAAGAGATGAATTAGCTGAGAAGGCAGGACATCCCTTAGAATTTCCTCGCTGGAAGAGGTAACTAAGGAAAGTTTTCTACCCTCCTTTTTGAGGGCATTAAGGAGATCGGGGATCTCAGGGAAGGGTTTTACTAAAGAGGAAAATTTTTCCTTAAAAATCTTTTTTTGTAATTTAAAGGCTTCGATAAAGAATTGAGGAGTAGGATTAACCCCCTTGGAGGTAAAAAGGGTAAGGGCTGTATCAAGCTCAATAGCTCCTTCATGAAGGAGTATTTCCTCTTCGCTAAACTCTAAGCCAAATTCCCTAAAGGCAAGAATCCAGGCCTGAGCATGATAAGGCATAGAATTAAGGATAACACCATCAAGATCAAAAAAGATAAATTCTTTCATTTCATTAACCGCTCTTTTATCTCTTCAACACTCATTCCTTCAACTAATACAAGCTTTTTCCTGGTAGTTTTTCCCTTAATAATCTTGATTTTCTCCTTGGAGAGGCCTAAAATTTTAGCCAGAAAATGGCAAAGGGAGTAATTAGCTTCATTGTTTTCTGCTTTGGCCTTGAGAGCTATCTCCAAAAAGGCAGGTTCTTGATAATTTAAAACTTCATCTTTGGCAGAGGAGGGTCTTACCTTTACTTCTAAAATCATAGAAGATTTTATAATAATTAAACCCCTCTTAAAAGTTCTTTGATAAAATAGATTATAAATATCACTATCAGGGGTGTAAGATCTAAGCCATAAATAGGAGGAAGAATTCTTCTTAAGGGACTAAGGACAGGTTCTGTAGTTTTGTAAAGAAATCTTACAATGGGATGATAAGGGTTGGGATTTACCCAGGAAATAATGGCCCGAGCAATGATTAGCCATATGTAAATAGTCAAAAGGAGGTCAACTACTTGTAATAGGGCACGCACTAAAGCTGATCCTAACATGCCTTTCCAAAGGGGCAAATGGGAAAGTGGCACTCAGCACAGGTATAGCAATAGCCCCCATGTCCAAGTTTTGCTATGTCTACTCTTTCTAACTTTTCCCCTGCCAGAACCCTCGGTAGGACTAAATCTAAGGTTGTGGTCTTAAAATACATGGCGCATGCAGGGATTCCAAGGATAGTCTTATCTCCCAGGGCTGCATATAAAAACATGTTACCTGGAAGCACTGGAGCTCCATAAAGATAAATTTCAGGATTAAGTTCCCTTATAGCCACCTTAGTAACATCATCAGGATCAACGCTCATCCCGCCAGTGACCAAGACAAGTTCACAACCCTTTTCCAAAAGTTTACTAATGTTTTGCTTGATAAAGTCCTTATCATCAGGGGCAAAGAGAGGACCTTCTATCTGAAGACCAAAGGCTTCAAGTTTGGGGATCATGCGGGGGGCAAAGGCATCCTCAATCCTTCCATAATAGACTTCAGAGCCAGTGATGACTAATCCCGCTTTGTTTATCTTTCTTGGGATAACCCTTAGGACTTTTTGAGGTTTAGCCTGGCAAATTCTCTCCATCTCCTCAATTAGAGATTTCTTGACCACTAAGGGAATTACCCTTGTGCCTGCTACATATTCGTTCTTTTTAACCCAAATATTAGTATGTTTGGTGGTGAGGCTAATTTCGCCAAGCATATTAATAGCCAATAAGGTTTCAGTATCAATTTTTAAGAGTCCCTCATAGGAAGCTTTAAAATTGATTTTTCCCTCTCTTACCTCAGGTGACCAGCTAATACCCTCTCCAGCTACAGCCTGAGCAATCCTTAAAGCAGCATCATCTTCATGGAGCTCATCTTCTTCAAGTTCGAGCACATAAATGTGATATTTCCCAAGGTCTTTTAATTTGGGTATATCTTCTTCTCTTATGATATGTCCCTTTTTAAAGCGAGCACCTTTAAAGCCACCAGGGACTATCTCTGTGTGATCATGAGGGAGGACCATGCCTACAGCCTCTTCTACAGGGATAACTTTATACTTCATAGCTTAAGTCCTCCCTAACTCCTTTTTCTCGTAAGCTTCAATAATTTTCTGCACAATAGGATGCCTTACCACATCCTTTTTAGTAAAGTAGACAAAGGTTATACCCTCAATTCCTTCCAAAATCTCCATTGCCTCTAAAAGGCCTGATTTTTTAGGGTCTGGAAGGTCTATCTGTGTTACATCACCCGTAATAACAGCCCTGGAGCCCTGTCCAATCCTTGTCAAAAACATTTTCATCTGTTCTGTTGTGGTATTTTGTGCTTCATCAAGGATAATAAAGGCTTCATTAAGGGTTCTTCCTCTCATAAAGGCAAGAGGGGCAACCTCAATGATACCCTTCTGAAAGAGCTTAACTACTTTGTCAAAGGAGAGCATATCATAAAGGGCATCGTAGAGAGGTCTTAGGTATGGATTAACCTTTTCTACAAGATCTCCTGGTAAGAAGCCAAGCTTTTCTCCTGCCTCTACAGCTGGTCTAACCAAAATGAGTCTATTTACCTCGCCTCTCATAAGAAAGGAGACTGCCATGGCTACAGCTAAATAGGTTTTACCTGTTCCAGCTGGGCCTATACCAAAGACTATTTCAGACTTTCTAATGGCTTCCACATACTTCTTTTGGGTAATCCCCTTTGGGGTAATGGTCTTTCTTCCCGAGGTAATGAGAATAGTATCTAAAAAGATATCCCGAAGTTTGGCTTGTGGATTTTCCAGAAGAATTCTTGAGGCATACTCTACATCAGAGGGATAAACATGATAACCAGATTTAATAAGACTGTAAAGTTCTTCCAAAGCCTTTTCGGTAAGCTCCATGTCTTCTGGTTCACCTGTGATGAGGACATGATTACCCTTGAGAATTAGCTTTACTTTAAAGGCCTCCTCTAAGATTTTGAAGTGAGAGCCTTTTTCTCCGTAAAGAGCCCTTACTATTGGATAATCTTCAAAGATAATCTCTTTACTTTTTAAGGTCTCAGTTGCAACCATCTTTCGCTACCTTACATCCACTAATTATGCTCGTATATTATAATAGGTTGTAGAAAAAAATTTTCAAGATTAAGATTAATATTTCTCTTTTATAGCTGAGATTACTACAAAGCCACCTTCCCCAAACCCCTCTTTAACAGGTTCTACTTCATGAATTTCTTTAATTGTCTTAAAAAGAGTTTGAGTGATTAATTCTATTTTAAAACCATATTCTTTGAGTAGGTCTATTATCTCTTTGGAGGAATAAAATTTAGCATGTCTGTAGAATCTACTTTTCTCCTTCTTAGCTAAATACAATTTACCTAAAAAACTTTTTTTGTCTACAAAACCAAGGATTATTCGACCTCCTTTCTTTAAGACCCTATTTGCCTCTTTCAAGGCAGGATTAGGATCCTCAAGGAAACATATAGTCACCACCAAAAGAAGATTATCAAAGATATTATCTTTAAAGGGTAGTTTTTCAACACAGCCCTTTATTACCTTAATTCCTCTTTCCTTAGCTATTTTTAGCATAGAAACCGAGGGATCAAGACCAAAATCAATTCCCAAAGGTAGGGCAAATCTCCCAGTTCCCACTCCCACTTCTATAGAAAGCCCCCTTTTAAGGTGTGGTCTAATAGCTTCTATTTCCGAGAGATAGGCATAAGGATTTAATTCATACCAGCGATCGTATTCTTGAGCTGCCCTTTCAAAAATCGATTCTCTCATTACTCGCAGATATAATACCCTTAATTGACCTATAGTCAATGCTTTTTAATACCTTTTTCTCAAAACTTAAAACCCTCAAAGATATCTCAAAAAGAGAGAAGTTGTCTTTAGGCTTAAAGAATCATCCAAGACTTGGCTAAGAGAAGCTATAACCCTTGGTAGCCAGATTTTCTTTAGGTAGTAATTTAAAGCCTATAAGTGAGTTTGAATCAAGGAAAAGCTCCTTTAGGATATTTTGGAACAAGCCTTTAAAAATTCAGCCGAGTATAAAATCATATGGAGGCATACATTTTCTTGACAAGCCTTTAAAATATTTTATAATTTGCTTAAAGCAAAATAGGAGGATCTTTATGTATTTTAATGTACTAAGAGAAAAGAGAGACATAGTAGTGGAAAAAATCGTTTCAGTCAGTTTTTTCACTCTGCTCTTGGCTTTGCTATCTCAGATCAGAATACCCTTGCCTTTCACCCCTGTTCCTTTTACTCTGCAAAGTCTTGGAATTTTATTCATAGGATATTATCTTGGCTCCACAATGGGCCTCTTAGCTGTATTACTTTATTTAACTCTTGGGACCCTTGGGCTACCCTTTTTCTCTGGTCTTAAAGGAGGTTTGCTTGTTTTAAGTGGTCCCACAGGGGGATATCTTTTGGGTTTTCTTTTTGCAGTCCTTTTAATAGGAAAGGCCAAAGAATTGGGGCTTCTTAGTAGCTGGTATCAATCTCTATTTATGGGCTTCTTAGCTCATTTAGTTATCTACTTCTTTGGGGTCACTTGGTTTCTCGTTGGCTTTAATAGCCTAAGTTTTTCTTATGGATTGAAAGAAACCCTTTGGCTAACTGTAATACCCTTCTTGCCTTCTGATTTCTTCAAATCTCTTCTTTTTTCCATTTTTGTGCAAACTTCTCCCAAAATTAGGTTTAGAGGCTAAGTCATGAAGGTTCTTGTTCTTGGTGGTGGAGGCAGAGAACATGCTTTAACTTATGTCCTCTCTCAAAGCCCGCTCTTGACAAAACTTTATTGTCTTCCAGGTAATGGAGGCATTGCAGAACTTGCCCAAATTCCTGAAGGTATCTCCCTTAACGATTTTGCCGAGATAAAAAACTTTTGCCTCAAAGAAAAGATTGATCTCGTTATCCCTGGTCCTGAAGAGCCTTTAGTTAAGGGCATAAGAGATTATTTGGAGGCAGCAGGTATAAAGGTCTTTGGGCCTGATAAATGGGCCTCCCAGCTTGAAGGTAGTAAGGCCTTTGCCAAGGAGATCATGAAGTTAGCAGATGTTCCTACAGCTAAGTTTAAGGTCTTTAACTCCTTTGATGAGGCCCGAGCTTTTGTTCAGAGAGAGGGGGCTCCCATAGTAATCAAAGCTGATGGCCTATGCGCAGGAAAGGGAGTTTTTGTTTGTGATACCTTAGAAGAGGCAATGGAAGCCCTTCATAAAATTTTCGTAGATAAAGTTTTCGGAGAGGCTGGCCAAAAGGTTGTTATTGAAGAAAAATTAAGTGGGGAAGAAGCTTCTTTTATTGTGATCACTGATGGGGAGAACTTTAAGGCCCTTCCCACCTCTCAAGACCATAAGAGACTTCTCGATCATGATGAGGGGCCTAATACGGGAGGGATGGGAGCCTATTCTCCAACTCCCTTGATTGATAATCTTCTTAAGGAAAAGATTGAGAATAAGGTGATTAGACCTATTCTTGAGGCCCTAAAAAGAGAAGGTCATCCCTATCGTGGTTTTCTCTATGCAGGGCTCATGATCTCAGAGGGTGAGCCCTATGTGCTTGAGTTTAACTGTAGACTTGGTGATCCTGAGGCCCAGGCTATATTGCCAAGAATTGAGGGAGATTTCCTTGAATTAATTAAGGCTACCTTAGAGGGCAGGCTTGATCAGTTTCCTCTTAAGGAAAAAGACAAAGCCTGTGTCTGTGTAGTTATGGCCAGTAAAGGCTATCCTGGAACCTATGAAAAGGGAAAGGAGATATTTGGTTTAGATAGAGTGAAGACCCTCCAAGATGTAGTGGTTTTTCATGCGGGAACAAAAAAGGTAGCGGATAAATACTACACTAATGGGGGAAGAGTCCTTGGAGTTACAGCCTTAGGAAAAGATATTCCAGAGGCTATCAATAGGGCCTATGAGGCTGTGAGTCTCATCCATTTCGAAGGTGCCCATTATAGAAAAGATATTGGGAGAAAGGCCTTAAAGTATCTTTAAGCCTTGTCTTTTAAATATTCTCTAAAACCTAAGCTCCTTAATTTTTCACCCTTTTCTGTGACTTCTTCTCTCATCTTTTGGCGATAGCTCTTAATTTTTTCCCTAAGCTCAGGATATTTAATAGCCAAGATCTGGACAGCAAGGAGCCCAGCATTTTTGGCATTATTTATGGCCACAGTGGCTACAGGGATTCCACCAGGCATTTGCACAATGGATAATAGCGAATCTATACCTTTAAGAGCCTTGGTCATGATGGGAACTCCAATCACAGGAAGTGGGGTAAGAGAAGCAGTCATACCTGGAAGATGAGCACTTCCTCCAGCTCCAGCTATTATTACCTCTATACCCCTTTCCTCTGCTGATTTAGCATATTCATACATGCGCTCAGGAGTGCGATGGGCAGAAACTATGGTAATCTCATAGGGCACGCCGAATTCCTCTAAGACCTCTGCAGCCTCCTTCATCACAGGTAAATCTGAGTCACTTCCCATAATAATTCCAACCTTCATAGCTTTATCTCTCCTTTTACCCTTAAAATTTGTTTAACCCTTTGGGCCTTAGCCAAGGCTTCCTCAATAGTATCTGCAAGGATGGTCACATGTCCCATTTTGCGTAGAGGGAAGGTTTCTTTTTTTCCATAGATGTGGACAGAGACCCCAGGTATAGAGAGGACCTCATCAAGCCCCTCATAAATAGGTTTACCTCTGTAACCCTCTTCACCGAGGAGATTAAGCATCACAGCAGGACAGAGTAGTTTGGGAGAACCCAAAGGTAGACCAGTTATCACTCTGATATGTTGTTCAAATTGACTGGTATAGCAGGCTTCAATGGTATGGTGCCCAGAGTTATGTGGCCTTGGGGCTATTTCATTGATGTAGAGTTTTCCTCTTTTATCTAAAAAGAGCTCTACCCCAAAAAGCCCAACTCCATTTATAGCCTCAACGGCGGCTAAAGCAAGCTCCTTAGCCTCTTTCATGAGAGAGGGTTCCAGCTTGGCTGGACAAAAAAGGTAGTCAAGGAGGTTACCTTCAGGGTGAAAGACCATCTCAGTTACATCATAGATAGCTACATCTCCCCTTTCATTTCTAACTACCATAACCCCAAGCTCTTTTTCCAGTTCCAGGTATTCCTCAACTAAGGAGGGGCAGGGTAGGGCCTTAGCTAAATCTTCCCTGCTTTTGAGTAGCACTGTTCCCCTCCCATCATAGCCTCCAACAATACTTTTTTGGGCTGCAGGCAAGGATTGGGCAAGTTCTTCTAAACTTTCCACTACCCTGAAGGCAGGCACGGGAAGACCCGCCCTTTGATAGGCCTTTCTTTGCTCTAATTTGTCTTGAATAAGTTGCAAAACTCTTGGAGAGGGTAGTATCCTAATTTTTTCTTCCAGATCAAGCAGAGGAGAGACTTCCACATATTCCAGGTCGAAGGTGACAATATGGCAAGAGAGGGCAAATTCCCTAACTGCCTCTGGATCCCTAAAAGAGGCAAGGACCTGCTCTGCCACTTGACTTGCTGGAGAGTTAGGTGTGGGATCAAGCACCCTTATGGTAAATCCCATTTTTCGGCCTGCTTGGGCTGTCATCTTGGCAAGCTGGCCTCCACCAAGGATACCAATAACTAATTCTCCAGGATTTTTCATTTCCCTCACCTCAAGCCTTTAATATTACCAGAAAGTAATCCTTTGCCAAGTTTGGGCTTTTTTGACCTAAATCAAGGAAAAGTTGAGATAGAGAGATTATTTTAACTATAAAACAATTTTAAGGAGGTGTAGGTATGTTTTGTAATCAGTGTGAACAGACAGCCAAAGGTTTCGCTTGCACAGTAAGAGGGGTTTGTGGCAAGACCCATGAAACTGATGTGCTTCAGGATTTACTTATCTATGCTTGCGCAGGTCTTGCCGAGGTTACCTTAGAAGCAGAAAAGAAAGGTGTCAAAAAACCTGAAGTAGACTTTTTCCTGATGGAAGCTATTTTTTCAACCCTTACTAATGTAAACTTTGATCCTGAGAGAATTAAGGCTTATATTGAGAGGGCTGTGGAATTGAGGGATTCTCTAAAGCATGAAGCCAAGGTTGAGGTGGACACTCCTTGGACCCATTTTAAGCCTGCCAAATCTATGGAAGAACTAATCAAACAGGCAGAAGAAAGGGAAATTGAACCTACCGTCATGAAGGAAGAGGGAGAAGATGTAGCAAGCCTTAAACTGACTATTCTATACGGTCTCAAGGGTATAGCAGCCTATGCCTATCATGCTGCTAAATTAGGAGTGAGAAATGAAGAGGTTTACCAGGTCTTTAAAGAACTTTTGGTAAACATTTTTAAGGACAAAACTCCAGATTTAAGAACCTGGGTTGAGAGGGCCTTAGAGACAGGCAGAATTAATCTTCTCACTATGGAGGCCCTTGATAAAGCTAATACCTCTGCCTACGGTCACCCTGTGCCAACCAAGGTGCCTTTGGGGGTTAAGGCAGGAAAGGCTATCCTTGTTTCAGGCCATGACTTGAAGGATCTTTATGAGCTCTTAAAACAGACTGAGGGCAAGGGGATCTATATTTACACCCACGGAGAGATGCTGCCAGCCCATGGTTATCCAGAACTTAAAAAGTTTCCCCATTTTTATGGACATTACGGAACGGCTTGGCAAAATCAGCAAAAGGAATTTGAAGCCTTTCCTGGTCCCATTGTGATGACTACTAATTGTCTTATGCCGCCTAAAGATTCTTACAAAGATAGAGTCTTTACCCTTGGTCCAGTTGGCTATCCAGGGGTCAAGCATATTTCTGATGAAAATTTTGCCCCTGTTATTGAGATGGCCCTTCAAATGGAGGGGTTTAAGGAGGATAAACCTGGAAAGGAGGTAATGACTGGCTTTGCCAGGCAAGCTGTGCTCTCTGTGGCAGATAAGGTGATTGAACTGGTTAAGGCAGGAAAGATCAGGCACTTCTTCCTTGTAGGAGGTTGTGATGGAGCTAAGCCTGTGAGAAATTACTATACTGAATTTGTGGAAAAGGTGCCTGAGGATTGTGTAGTTTTAACCCTTGCCTGTGGCAAATTTAGGTTTTTTGATAAAGACCTTGGAACTATAAATGGATTACCCAGGCTCTTAGACATTGGTCAGTGCAATGATGCCTATTCAGCTATTCAGATAGCTTTGGCTCTGGCTAAGGCCTTTGATGTGAGTGTAAACGAGCTACCCCTATCTCTAATTATCTCCTGGTATGAACAAAAGGCCATTGCTATTTTTCTGACTTTACTCTATCTGGGTATTAAGAATATGAGGCTTGGTCCCAGCATGCCAGCCTTTTTAAGTAAAAATGTGGCTAATTTTATTGTGCAAAACTATAATTTAAAACCAGTTAGCACCCCTGATGAGGATTTAAAAGCCATTCTCGGTTAGTCTTTTTGGGGCAGGCTTTAAGCCTGCCCCAATTCTTCCTATTACTTCTCCCTCTTTAGCTTCTAAAAATCTGATTTTTGAATTATAATTTTTATATGGCCATGAATTTTTTAGAAACCTTTGAGGTCATTGTGGTTGGGGGAGGTCATGCAGGCATTGAGGCTGCTTTAGCCGCAGCTCGTATGGGTTGTAAAACTTTAATGCTTACTCTTAACCTTGAGAGAATTGGGGCTATGAGCTGTAATCCCTCAATTGGAGGGATTGGTAAGGGACACTTAGTGAAGGAGATTGATGCCCTTGGAGGCGAGATGGCTCTTGCCATTGATGAGACAGGTATTCAGTTTAGAAAGCTTAATACCAGGAAGGGCCCAGCTGTTAGAGCAACTCGTGCTCAGGCAGATAGATTTCGCTATCAAGAAAGGATGAAAAGGGTTGTGGAAAGAACACCTAATTTATATATCAGACAAAATTCCGTTTCTCAAATCTTGGTGAAAGATAAGAGAGTGGTTGGGGTGAGAACGCGCACTGGTGAGGAATATGGTGCTAAAGCGGTAGTTCTTGCCACTGGCACCTTTTTGCAGGGGCTAATTCACATTGGCCTTGAGTCTTTTCCAGCTGGAAGACTTGGGGATCCTCCCTCAAATAGGCTATCTCAGCATCTAAAAGAGCTTGGCTTTAACTTAGGGCGCTTCAAAACAGGCACTTGCCCCAGACTTGATGGTAGAACCATTGATTATCGTAAGTGTGAACTACAATGGGGTGATTATCCAGTGCCACTCTTTTCCTTTAAAAATAAGGGTAAAAGACCTCCCTTACCCCAGGTGCCTTGCTTTATTACCTATACTACCCCTAAAACCCATGAGATAATAAGAAAGGCCCTTGACCGTTCCCCTCTTTTTACAGGAAAGATAAAGGCAAGAGGTGTGAGATACTGCCCCTCCATAGAGGATAAAATCTTTCGTTTTGCCGATAAAGATCGCCACCAGGTTTATCTTGAGCCTGAAGGCTTAGATACCATCGAGGTTTATCCCAATGGTATTAGTAACAGCTTGCCCTGGGACGTGCAGATAGAGATGGTTAGAAGTATTCCAGGTCTGGAAAAGGCAGTAATTCTTCGGCCTGGGTATGGTATAGAGTACGATTTTGTTTATCCTGATCAACTCAAACATACCCTGGAAACTCACCTAATTGAAGGGCTTTTTTTGGCAGGACAAATAAATGGAACTACTGGTTATGAAGAGGCAGCAGCCCAAGGTCTAATTGCTGGCATTAATGCTGCCTTAAAGGCCAAAGATGAGGAGCCCTTTATCTTGGACAGGTCTCAAGCCTATATTGGGGTGCTCATTGATGATCTGGTCATCAAAGGAACAGATGAGCCCTATCGCATGTTTACCTCAAGGGCTGAATATCGGTTACTCTTAAGAGAAGACAATGCAGACCTAAGATTAACAGAATTGGGTAGAAAATTGGGATTAGTAGATGATGAGAGATGGGAAATCTATCTACAGAGAAAAGAAATGATTCAAAAGTTGTGGGATCTCATAAGGGAAATTAAGGTTACTCCCAGTTTTATTAATGATTATTTGGAAAAATTAGGCCTTTCCCCTCTTAAAGAGACCCAAAGACTTATTGATTTGCTAAGGAGACCTGAAATAGAGTGGACAAGTGTAAGTAAACTCTTTCCCGAGCTAAAAAAGTTTCCGAAAGATGTTCTTGAAGAGGTTGAAACAGAAGTTAAATATAGTGGATATATTGAGAAACAGAAAAGAGAGGTGGAGAAATTTAAAAAATGGGAGAATATGAAACTTCCAGCAGATCTTAATTACTATGAGATCCCAGGCTTATCTAATGAGATTAGGGAAAAATTAACCAGGCATAGGCCAGAATCTATAGGTCAGGCTTTGAGGATTCCTGGGGTTACTCCTTCTGCCATCTCAGCTATTCAGATTTACCTCAAAAAGAGGGGTTTTAAATCTGAGAGAGAAAATCCCCCGTCCTGTTCTTAGAATTATCAAATTTTTGCAAGAAAAGGGCTATAAAGCCTATTTAGTTGGAGGTTGTGTTAGGGATTTGCTACTTCATCTTGAGCCCAAAGATTTTGATATCGCTACTGAGGCCAAACCTGAAGAACTATTAAGACTTTTTCCTAACTCAAGGCTTATAGGAAGAAGGTTCCCTATTGTGCATATTTATATTAGGAGGGACTTTTTTGTAGAGGTATCCACCTTTCGAGGAAGAGAGGAGCTTGATGAAAGTCATAAGGAAAACTATGGCAGCCCTGAAGAAGATGCCCAAAGGAGAGATCTTACCATCAATGCCCTTTTCTATGATCCCTTTAGCCATCAAATTCTTGACTATGTTGGGGGTCTTGAGGATTTAAAAAGGGGAATTATAAGAGTAATAGGTGAACCTAAGGATAGGTATATAAGGGATCCAGTTCGCATGTTAAGGGTTATTCGGCATGCTGCAAGAACGGGCTTTTCCATAGAGGAAAAGACCTGGACTGAATTAATTAATCATAAAGGGCTTATCAAAAAAGTTCCCTCGGAAAGACTGAGGGATGAGCTTCTCAAAGATCTCACGGGGTTCTGGGTCTACAAATGGTTCCAGTTAATGCAAAAAAGTGGACTTCTCTATGAAATTTATCCCTTTTGGCAAACATTAGAGGAAAATCCCCTTTTTTCTCAGGAGGTTTTGAAGAAAATTTTAAAGCTTCTGGGCAAGAAGAACCTAATAGCTGAACAAAAGGTGGTTCTCTATAGCTATGCCTGTTTGCCGCTAATAAATAAACCTTATAACCCACTTGCTTTTAAGGAGATGCCAACCTTTGATAGAGAAGAACTGCTTAAGCTATTTTGGGCCCTCTTTTTTACCTTTCGTTATAGTCGTGCCTTTTTTGAAAAGGCCATGGATATGCTGAGAGATCTTTATAAGATCTACTACCTCTCCCTGAAGGGAAGAGAGATTCCTAAGAGATTTAGGAAGAAATTTTATTTTAAAGAGCTTCTGATTCTTCTTGAGATCTTGGAGAGGAAGCTTTTTAATTATCCCAAGGGAGGCAAGGCATGAGCTTAGAAAAGACTCTTAGCTATCAATTTCTCAAGAGAACAAATTTATCTTTGAGTAATCTTGGCTTTAGAGAGGTCCCTTTAGAAGGGGCACCGCCCTTTAAAACCTATCCTCAGGCTGAGAAAATTCCTCTCAAAATCAAAGAATTCCCTGCCACTAAAGATTTTTTTTCGATCCTTATATCCAGACGAAGTGATAGGCGCTATAAGAGGACACCTTTAAGTTTAGAGGAGATTAGCCTCCTCTGCTTTGCTATTCAGGGAGTTACGGCAAGGGCAGGATATTATTTGCTAAGAACTGCGCCCTCTGCTGGAGCTCTTTATCCTATTGAGACCTATTTGGCTATCAATTATGCTAAGGATATCTCTCCAGGAATATATCACTTAGATGTGCGGGATTTTGCCTTGGAAAAATTACAGGAAGGGAACTTTGGCCCCTTATTAAAAGATTTGGCCTTAGGCCAAGCCTTTTTAGAAACAGCAAGCCTTGTTTTTATTTGGAGTGCTATTTTAAGAAGGACCATGGCCAAATACGGGGAAAGGGGTTTAAGGTATATCTTTATGGATGTAGCCCATATTTGTCAGAATTTATTGCTTACTGCCACAGCCCTTGAGCTTAAAGCCTGTCCTATTGGAGCCTTCTTTGATGAGGACTTTAATGAATTTTTGAAGCTCGATGGAAAAGAGGAAACAGTTATCTATTTAGCCACAGTGGGTAAATAACCATGGCCTTGACAAACAGGAGTGTTCAGATATATTTTTTAGTTGGTTTACAAAAAGGAGGTGAAACAACATATCATATAAAATAGTTAAATTTTTATGAAAAAATCAGCCTGATCAAGAATTTTATACATATCTTTTTGTCTTTATTTATAATCATCTTTTTTTGCCATTTTTAAGGGTTGAAAAGTTATTGAAAAATTAAAAAAATAATTTTGTTTGGAACTGGTGGAGCAATTGAAGTTAAGCTTTAGGTGCTTTATTTTTATGAAATTAAGAAAGAATTAACGAAAGGAGGGATTTATAGGAAAATGGTGGCCAAGGAATTACAAGATAAAATCCTTGAACTTGGAAAGTCTGGTCAGTTAACTTATGACCTATTAAATAGCCTTCTTCCTGAAGAATATCATGATCCTGATAAGATGGAAGAGATCTTTGATCTTTTGGAAACCTATAGGATTGAACTTAAAGAAATGGATCCTTATGAGCGTGAGGAATTTATTGAAAAAAGAGTCCAAGACAAGATGAAAGAGTTAACTGTTCTTGGAGAAACAGAGCTTGACGAAGAAGAAGAGGGTATATCTGAGCCATCTACAGAGGAGCTTCTTTCTATTTATCTAAAAGAAATGGGCAAATATGAGTTACTTACACCTGAAAAGGAGGAAGAGCTTTCTCGCAAGATTCGTGAGGGCTTTGAGGGGATAATCAATACTATTTTTAACATTAAGACTCAAATTCCTGAAATCCTTGAAGCTAAGCATACCATTGAAAATTGGCAAAAAAGGGATCCTAATTTTAAACCCAAAAAAAGCTATGTTAACTATTTTGAAAACCTGATAAAGGTATGTGAGGAAAAATATAAAGAGGATAAAAAAGTAAAAAAGTTTTGCGCGGAAATAAAGAAATATATTTGTCAAATAGAGCAAGCCAAAGATGAAATGGTAAAAGCTAACTTAAGATTAGTGGTCTCCATTGCTAAAAAATATATGAGGCAAGGATTAAGTCTTGCTGATCTGATTCAAGAGGGGAATCTTGGTTTGATGAGAGCGGTCTATCGTTTTGACTACAGAAAAGGGAATAAGTTTAGTACCTATGCCTCCTGGTGGATTAGACAATCCATAACCAGAGCCATACTTGACAAAACAAGAACTATCAGGCTTCCAGTTCATTTTTTGGAACTAAGAAATCATGTCTTCAAGACCTTTTATGAACTCTCTAAGGAATTAGGGAGAGAGCCAACCCCAGAGGAACTGGCTGAATATACCAAAGTCCCCTATGAGAAGATTTTAGTCATTTTTGAAACTGCTAAGGATCCTGTTTCCTTAGAGACCCCTGTTGGCGATGATGAAAGTACCTTAGGTAATTTTATTGAGAATAAAAAAAGCCCTTCTCCTTACGAAAAGACCCGCAAAAGAGATATATCTGAGCGTATCAAAAAATTTCTCTCTACTCTTTCTCCCAGAGAGGAAAAGATTATCAGAATGCGTTTTGGCTTAGGAGAATATGAGGGATATACTTTAGAGGAGATTGGTTATATTTTCAAGGTATCACGGGAGAGGATTAGGCAGATAGAAAAAAAGGCCTTAGCTAAGATGAGACAACTTGCTCAAAAAGAGGGTTTTGAATTTAAGGAGTAAATTTTAAAAAAGGCCCCTTTGCTTTGGTGAGGGGGGCCTTTTAGAGAATTCTTTCACTGGGAGATCTTTTAACCATCCTGATAACCCCTGATTCAGATGATGCTGGAATAGCCTTCTTGATTTTGTAGCGGTGAAATAGAAGGCCCTCTTGGTTCGAGTTAAGCCCACATAAAGTATTCTCTTTTCTTCTTCCAGATCAACATCCTGAAAGATTTTAAGAGGTATTAGACCTTCCTCAGCTCCTAAGAGAATTACTACTTCAGCTTCTAAACCTTTAGAGGCATGGATGGTCAAAAAATTAATTCCCTCAAGGCTTGGCTGAACTAAATCATACAACTCAATACCTTTCAAAAAGGAGATCAACTTTTCTTTATCCCTGGCCCAAAGTTCATACCAATTACTAAGGATATTTTGAAGTTGAGGGCTAAGAGTTTTACAGATTTCTTCAAAGGGAAGAGGAGAAGTTTCCAGCCTGTGGCTAAGGGACTGAAGGGCCTCTTTCCAGTTAAGGGCTTCCTCTTCCGGAAAAGCTACAGGGATGCCTTCCCGTAGAAAAAGCTCTTTTAGGGGTTCTGAAACCTTTCTAATTCGCGAGAGAATAAAAATCTCTGAAGGAGCTATGTGGTGATGATGAGCCCTTTCTAAAGAGAGGCCTCCCAATAGTTGATAACAAAGGGATAAAAGAAAAGTCCTCTCTTCCTTTTCATCAGGTAAGATAAAACCTTGGAGAATTCCTCCCTTCTTATGACTTTTAAAATCAGGTATTACCCAAGGGGAACTGTGAAACCTTTTAGCTATGTGAAGAATCTCCTGAGGGCACCTAAAACTTTGAGAGAGAGTTAGGGTTTTCATAGTCTCTTTGTGTTTACTCAAAAATTCCTTTATACCAGCTAAATTAACCCCTTTAAAGCCATAGAGACATTGATTGGGGTCCCCAAAGAGATAAAAGACAGCATCTTTCAGAGAAGCTAAAAATTTTAAAATCTCTGGAGATAGATCTTGAAATTCATCAATAAAAAGGAAATAATTTTGGAAGTCTAAGGGTAGCTCTGAAGCCTTCACAAGTAAGAAGTCAAAATCAAGGAGCTTATTTTTTTCTAAGTATTCGTAGTATTTTTGCTTCTCTAAAGGAGATTTTAAGGGATTTTTGACTCCAGGATATAATTTTTTTAAAATTTCTCCTCTCTCTTCTTCACTGAGGAGCTTCGGAGGATGGTTGTAGTAGTCTCTCCATAAGTCATAGGCTAATCCATGGAAGGTATCCACTTTGATATGACTTAACCCTGATTTCTTTAGCTTTTCTTTGAGTTCTTGAGAGACTTTCAGGGAAAAGGTGAGCAAAAGGATTTTCTCAGGATTATGGCCCCGTTCAAGCAATCTTTTCACTTTTTCTAAGAGGGTAAAGGTTTTGCCACACCCTGGGCCAGCGAGGACAAGGAGATCTTCCTCAAACTCAACAATTTCCTTCTGTTCAGGGGTAAGGGGTGTCTCTACAGAGGCTCTGAGAGACATAGGTTGAGCTCTCTGAAGGATTTTAAAATTTCCCCTAAGAAATAAATAGAACCTGTAAGGAGAATTTTTTTCTCCCCGCTTCTTAGGGCCTTAAGAAGTGCTTCCTTAGGGGAGTGCAAAAAGTTAACCTTTTTTAAATCAGTTTCATTTTTTAGGATCCTACTCCAATCTTTAAGAGTGAGAGCCTTACGGGGTGAGGAAAATTCACAGACAAAGATATTTGAGGCATGTTTTGTTAATATTTTGAAAATTTGGGAGACAGGTTTTTCTCCCTCTTCATCGGTTATTCCAAGTATCAAGAGATAGGGGTAAAAGCCATCCCTCTCTAAGGAGGCTACCAAGGCCTTAGCCCCTTCTAAATTATGGGCTGAATCAAGAAGCCATTCCTTTTCTTGGAATTCAATTTTTTCATATCTTCCCACCCATCTTACTCTTTTTAAGGCGCTCCTGACCTTTTTCTCTTCTATCTTAATCAGCTTTTTCTCCTCCAAAATTTCTAAGGTTTTTAGAGCCAAAGCAAGATTGTCTCCTTGGAAACTGCCTTTAAGGGAGAGGTCTAAGTTGGAGAATTCTCTCTCTCCTTTGTAGGTCCAAAAGGGGGCAGAAAAAAATATTTCAAAATCTTGGTCTAAAATATAGCTGGGAGAGGAGAGCTTTTCAGCCCTTTTCGTAATAACTCTCAGAGGTGCTTTTTCTATTCTTCCCAGCACAAGAGGTCGTCCTCTCTTAATTATACCTGCCTTTTCAAAAGCTATTTTTTCCAAAGTTGGGCCGAGATATTTGGTGTGGTCAAAGCCAATAGTGGTAATTACCGAGACCTCTGGCAGAATTACATTGGTGGCATCAAGCCTTCCTCCCATGCCTGTCTCAATTACAGCTATATCTACCCTCTTTTCGGCAAAATATAAGAAGGCAAGAGCTGTTGTGAGCTCAAAATAGGTGATGGGCTCGTCCATAACCTTTTGGTATAAAATCTTTAACAATTCATAGAGGTCCTCATCAGAGATATCAAGGTTATTAATCTTGAATCTCTCATTTAGGCGAATGAGGTGTGGCGAGGTATAGAGAGCAGTCTTAAGGCCATGTTCTGTAAGGAGCTGACTTAAGATGGCACAAGTAGAGCCCTTGCCATTTGTTCCAGCTACATGAAGGGTAAGATATTTCTTATGGGGGTTTCCAAGTCTATTAAGGAGTTTGGTAATCCTACATAGTCCTGGTTTTATGCCGTGAAATTGATGTTGATTAAGCCAGGTGAGATAAGTTTGAAGCATTATCTTAAGGTTATCACAAGATATATATAAAGTATATAACTAATACCAGAGAGAGTTAGTAAAAGAGGGGGTAAATGTTTGAAAATATGTAAAAAAACGAGATATATTAAACCAAGACAAATAGCTATTAGAGCAGAAACTAAGGCTAAGCCCTCTATTTTCCAGGGGGTAAAAAGAAGGCCTATACTAACAGGAAAAGTGGATTGAAAGACCATAGCCCCTGTCATATTTCCCAGGGCAAGGACATCTTTCCCCCTCCATGTCCATATAAGACTATTAAATTTTTCGGGTAATTCGGTAGCAAGGGGGGCTACAATGAGGGCAAAAAGGAGAGGAGAAAGCCCAAACTTCTGGGAGAGTATCTCTAAGGCATGCACAAAGAGATGGGCCCCTTTGATCATTACTAAGATAGCTATAACCGCTTGGAAGAAGGCTAAGTAGATAATCTTTGTTTTCCCTAATTTAATTTTTAGAGCTTTGAAGGGTTTTTCAAAGTAGAGGTCTTTATAAGCCTCAACTTCCAGGCTTTCTGCACGAAAGGTAAGATAAAGATAGACCCCATAGTTGATCAAGAGGATGAAGGCCAAAATATAATGAAGAAGCATGGTATTGGGCTGAATAAGAGGTATGGTAATAGCTAAACTGTAACTGAGTAAGAAAAAGGAAAAGTCTCTTTTAAAAGTTTCAGGTTCTAAATATAACTTGAAAGGCCTTTTCCCTTGAAGATAGCTAAGGGTAATTCCAAGTCCTACCAAAAAGAGGCCAACAGTTGTTAACATAAAAGGAGCCCCTAAGATAGCCCCAACGCCAATATGAGAGCCAGCATCACCCTGGTAAAGAAAAATAGCTACTAAAGGAATGATAGTTTCTGGTAAGGCAGTGCCTACTGCGGCAAGTATACTTCCCACAACTGCTTGGGAGAGATTGAGTTTTTCTCCAAAAACCTCTACACCATTGGTGAATAATTCAGCACAGATTAGAATAATCGCTAAGGCAAATAGAGCTTCTAAAATTGCCATAGAATTTTAAGCTACTAAAAGTACGGGATTAGCAAAGTTTTTTATTATGGCTTTACTAATAGAACCAAGACCAAATTTTAAGATTTTTCCTCTTCGTCCCATGATAATAAGATCTGCCTCATATTCTTTAGCTTTCTTTAAAATTTCTTCAATCCTATGACCACTAATAATTTCCAAGGATAAGCCTTTTTGGAAAAGAGATTCTTCCTTTAAAAATATTTCCCAGTCTTTCTGGACCTCTTTTTCTCTCTCACTTACAAATTTTAGATTACAGGTTTTATCTGGTGACTCTAAAGGACTAATAACATAAAGGACCTTAATTTCACTTCCAGTGATATAAGAGAGTTCCAGAGCCTTTTTAAGAGCCCTCTTAGCCATGTCGGAAAAATCAAAGGGGCAAAGGATATTTTTTACCTGGTTAAGAGGATTTTCCTTGACCACCAAGTAGGTGACCTCTATTCTTTCTAAAATTTTTTCAGCAGTGGGGACCTTGAGTAAATGTGGCTCATAGCCCAAAATAATCATTTCTGGATTTAGAATCTCAACGAAATGTTGCAAGGCTTGCCAAAATTCGCCTAAAATAACTGTTTTTTCTACATTAAGACCCTTGGCTTTGAGAGGCCTTGCTAAACCCTCTAATTCCTTTTCTAAACGCTCCTTTTCAATATTTAGATAGGGAAGAAGGTAGGCTGGAGGAGTAAAAAAATATTCAATAATGTGAAAAAGAACGAGCTTACTTTCTCGGTAAACATAGGTTAGAAGATATTCACCTGTTGACAATATATTGGGAGTAAATTTTTTAAAATCTATAGCTAAAGCAAGTGGTTTGGCCATGATTAGTCTCTATTCCAGTAAACCCTGACGAACTTTTCCCCTTTGGACCATTTAAATTCTAAATCCCCTTTATAGGCCCTGTAAATAGCCCTACCAAAACGTTCGGCTAAATGATCAGTAGTGGTCTCAATAACTGTGGCTTCATCTTCATCATAAATATTGATTATCTGATGAAGAGGATTTAAACCCCTTGCTTTTTCATACTCATTTTGAATTAATTTCATGATATCCTCTTTATGGGTTTCCCAGAATTTACCAGAAAGATAGAGATATCCCATGGCATACTTTTCTTGGACCTTTCGGCATCCAGGGCATAAAAGTTTAGGCACATTTTCCGCTTCTAAAAGTTCTTCAGCCAAGCTTTCATCGATAAACCATCTTTTGTCTTTAAAGACAGATTTACATTTGGGACAAACTGCTTCACCAGAGGGTGCAGAAGTCATGGCATAGGGATCTTTTGTTGTTTCAAATTCCCAAGTGTGTTGAATCCACTTTTCTCCTTTTCTGGACATGAGACCTCCTCTTAGATAGGTAATTTATAGCTAAAATTATATCTTAAGAGGAGGCCTCTGTCAATAAAGATTTTGCCTGTTAATCTTGCCAAGAGATAGCAGAAACAGGACAGGGATTAATAGCTTGATTTTTGACATAGGCCTTTTCATTGTCTCCCAATTCAAATACCTCTGGACAAATTTCTACACAGGTACCACAACCAATACATAACTCTTCATCAATAACTAAAATAGCCATTTTGTATCCTTCCTTTGGGTATTTTTAATTATAAAATAAGTCTTGTCTTTCTTCAGATCCTTGATTTAAGTCAATTCAAAATTAAGGTAAAATTTACCCCATTTTGATAAAAAATTTCCTTTATTTTAGGTTATTATATAATTCAAAGGTTAAACTTTGAGGTGGTTGCCATGACTTTGATGAAAATACCTAACGGGCTTAAAGATGAGGATATAATTATTAAGGCTTTAGAAAAGATGGGAAGCTATGTAGATGTTACTGTGGATGATTTAATGAAATTATATAACATAGTTTTTGAATTAATGATGAATCGCTTTTTAAAAGAGGTTAAAGTGAGAGATCTGATGAATCCTCAGGTTATTTATACTTCCCCTGAGGAAGATATTAAAGAGGTTATTATTAAAATGGCTGAAGCAGGAATCTCTGGCCTACCTGTAGTGGAAGATGGAAAAGTTATAGGTGTAATTTCGGAGAGGGATATTTTGAGTGGATTAAACCTTAAACCAGCTGGTGGAACTCATCTTTTGCTCCTTTTATTTATGAAGCAAGGTGAGGAAATTCTCTCCAAACTCTTGGAGAAAAAGGTTAGAGATTTAATGACCTCGCCTGCCATAGTTCTCTCTGAAGAAGCCCCTATTGAACAGGCTATTCTGCTTATGAGAACTAAAGGACTAAATAGAATCCCTGTGATAAATGGTCATCACCGACTGGTGGGAATCATTACCAGAGAAGATCTTATATTAAAACATCCCCTTTTTAGAGGAATATTTTATGATACCGAAGAAGCTTTGGAAAAAGATAATAAGTAGTTCTAAAGGACCACCAAGGGTAAGTATTATAGAAATTCTGGCTTCCTCCTTGGGAGGATTCTTAGGAATAGCTTTGGTAGCCCTAATTCACCAATTTTACTTTGCACCAAAAGGTCTTCTTTTTCTAATTGCCCCTTTTGGTGCCTCTGCAGTTCTTATTTATGGTGCTCCTAAGAGTCCTTTGGCTCAACCCAGGAATCTTATAGGAGGGCATATTTTGTCAGCTCTTTCAGGGGTTATAGCCTATAAATTGTTTGCCTCCTTTCCTTGGGCAGCCTGTGCTATGGCCGTTTCCTTAGCCCTTTTTTTGATGCATCTTACCAGAACTTTGCATCCGCCAGGTGGAGCAACAGCCCCTCTTTTTATCCTTGGTGATGAGAAACTTCATAATCTTGGCCTATTATATCCCCTATTTCCTGTAGCTTCAGGCCTCTTACCTATACTTCTAATAGCTATAATTGTAAATAACCTCTTTCCTAAGAGAAGTTATCCAGAATATTGGTGGTAAAAGGAGAAGACCCTTCAAGGAGAGCCCTTAAAGGGTTTAGTTGTTTTTGAACAATAAATATATCCCTATGACAATTAGAAAGGTTCCCAGAAGTTTATTAAGGGTTAGGCTTTCCTTTAAAATCAAGATAGCAAGGAGAGAGGCAACTAAAGGGTAGGTTGCAGTCAAGGGGACAATCTGAGAGGCCTGATGGCTTTTTAAAAGGGAAAAATAAAAATACATACCAAGAAACCCTGCCATAAGACCACTTAAAGCTAAATAGAAAAAGTCTTTAAGAGTAAGTATTTTGAGTTTTTCGTATCCTGAGGTAAAAAATACCACAAATGAAATCCCTAAGAATGCAGCAAAGGTCCTTGTAAAAAGTCCTACAATAGGATCCACTCTTCGTAAGCCCAATTTTTCTAAAACCGGGCTAACTCCCCAACAAAGAAGTGTGGCTAACCACAATAATAAAGTTTTCTGATCCATACTGATTAAGTAATTTAAGATCAAAATTTATTTTAGGCAAGAGGTTACGATTTTCTCTTGTTTTTTAGAAAATATTTTCTAAAATTGTTATTCAGTCAAATCATAAGCGATTATAATAATAAAAAAGAGGTAGAGGTAATAGATATGGGAATTAAGAGATTGAGTATTGAAGACATTATAATTCTGAAACCTTACCAGAAAGGAACAGCAGATGTTCAACCAGGAGAATTATTTCCCCATCAAAAAAGGCTTGAACAAGCCTTTGATCTTGCCCTGAAAATTTCTGACAAGGGCTATAATGTTTATGTTTGTGGTCCAAGAGGTATCGGAAGGACAAGATACACCTTAAAACGCATTCAAGAAGTAGCCTCTCAGTTTCCTAAACCTCCAGATGTGTGCTATGTGAATAACTTTGACGATCCTGCTAAACCTAAATGTATTCTTCTGCCTGCAGGCCTTGGGAAGGTATTAGAGGAGGGGATTGAAGAGGCCTTAGATTATCTCAAAAGGGAGACCTATAAAGCCTTTGAAGGGAAAGAATATGAAGAAGAATTAGCCAAATTAACCAAGGACATTGATGTAGAGCGAGAGAGGCTTTTTAATGAACTTTCTGAAGAGGCCAAAAAACACAATTTAATGGTTCTCTTTGGCCCTCAGGGAGTTAAGATGCTCCCTCTTTTTAAAATAGAAGCCCCTATGTCGGAAGAAGAGGTCTTTAAAGATCCTCGCATTCGAGAAGAATATCAAAAGAGTTTAATGAACTTTGAACCCATTTTTAGGGAATATATGCGTAAACTGAGGGAGTTAGATAGCGCTTTTGGTGAGGCCCTGTTTAAACTTAGAGAAAAGATAGCGGAAAACTTGGTTAATAAAGCCTTCCAAAAATTAGAAGAGGCCTTTTCTGGCGTTCAGGAAGTTTTACAATACTTAAAAACTATGAAGAGAGAAATAGTAAAGAATATCCATTTTTTTATTGAATGGGAGAAGGCTAAAGGCAATATTATGGTGCAAAGCGGTATAAACAAAGCCCTCAACATGTTTCGTATAAATCTTTTAGTAGATAATTCCCAAACAGAGGGAGCTCCTGTCATTTATGAAAAAGTGCCTACTTTAAAAGGACTTTTTGGTCAAATAAATTACCGTGCTGAGATGGGAATTCTCTATGCCGATCATTTGAGTCTTACAGCAGGTAGTCTGCATAAGGCAAATGGAGGTTTTTTGGTCATTGACCTTTGGGAGATTCTTAAAAATCCCTATATCTGGATAATACTTAAAAGGGCCCTTCTTCATCACAAGCTACATCTAATGGGTGGGATGATGGAAGAAATTCCTGTGCCCCATGTGGGGCTTTTGCCTGAAGCTATGCCCTTTCAAACCAAGGTTTTTCTTATAGGAGATCCCTATCTTTATTATCTTCTTTCAATCTATGATGAGGAGTTTAGGGAACTTTTTAAAATAAAAGCAGAATTTGATCCCATTATTCCCTTAGATGAAGTTGCAATTGAGTCCTTTCCTAAAATAATCAAAAGAATTATTGCCGATGAAGGTTTTAAAGAATTAAATAATAGAGGCCTTAATGAACTTTTGAAATTTGCCATTTATGAGTCTGGACATAGAAAGAAAATAAGGATGGTGCTTGAGGATTTGAAAAGTGTTCTAAGGGAAGCTAATATCAATTCTTCTGGGGAAGAAATAACCGATGAAGATATCAAAAGGGCTGTTAGAGAGAAAATTTTTAGGGTAAATCTTATAGAAGAAAAAGTCAGGGAATATATAAAAGAAGGGAAAATTTTAATTGATGTGGATGGAGAAAAGGTAGGGCAGGTAAATGGTCTCAGTGTGATAAGCTTAGGGGATTATTCCTTTGGTAAACCTTCAAGAATTACTGCCTCTGTATATCCTGGTTCCAAGGGGGTAATTAATATAGAAAGAGAAATCGAAATGAGTGGTCCCATTCACTCTAAAGGGGTTTTAACCCTTTCTTCCTATCTCTTTCATAAATATAGTGCTGATTTTCCTATTCAACTTTCTTGTTCTATTACCTTTGAACAGGCCTATGAACCAGTAGAGGGAGACAGTGCCTCTTGTGCAGAACTTTTGGCCATACTTTCTGCTGTGGCTCAAGTGCCTATCAAGCAAAACTTGGCTATCACTGGTTCCATAGACCAATTTGGTCATATCCAGCCAGTAGGAGGTGTCAAAGAGAAGATCGAGGGGTTTTATAAGGTCTGCAAAATCATTAATTTCACAGGTAAACAGGGGGTTATTATCCCAGTGCAAAACATGGATAATGTGCTTTTAGATGATGAAGTCTTAGAGGATATCAAGAAAAAGAGGTTTTTCATATATGCTGTAGAAACTGTTGATGATGTTATTGAACTTTTGACAGGACTAAAGCCTACACAATTTCACAAAAAAGTCTTAGAAAACTTAAGAAAATTTTACGAAATTTCTAAAGAAGTTCCAACTAAAAGAAAAAGAAAAAAGAAAAGAAGCAAAAAGTAAGTTATTTTTTTCTGAGAACTCTTTTATCGCCAATCCTTAAAGTTATCTTTTCTTTATCTAAATATTCAAGAAGGGGAATGAGAAATTTTCTACTCACCCCTTCTCCTAATAGTTTTCTAAAATCACTAATCGTAAGTTCCTTATTAACCCTAAAATACTCCATTACCTTCTCTTCAACTTCTTTGAGTGTCAAAATGTGATAAACCAGCTTATCCGTTATCTTTACTAATTTCCCCTCACGAATTAAGACCTTGAAAAGTTCTGAGGCGGCTTTGTAATTATCTTTGAATTCTAATAAAATTTCTTCATAATCTCTTGGAGTTAATCCTTCTTTTAAAAATTTTTCTTCAATTTCTTTTTTAAGGGCTTCACTTTCTGTGGAAGAAAACTTTTTATGAGTTGTCAGACTATAGAGTTCTCGCTCTTTAATAACTTTTCCTTCACTAACTAAATCTCCTAAGGCCCTTTCAAATAATTGCTCTCTAATGTCAGAAGATAATCTGCTTTTTAAAAATTCTTTGGAAAGTCCAGGGCTAAAGGGATTATTTTCATGATATTTTTTTAACTTTTCTAAGATTTCTTCTTTTAATTCCAAAAGACTTTTCTGAGAAAAGAGGTAGTTTTCTTCTCCACTTTTTATCAGTATAATTTTTTCGCCGAGTTGCTGCAAGAGGTTTTTTAAGGTTTCTCCAAAGATAGAGAGATGTAATTCAAGCTGCTTAAATGGGAGGCCAAGGGGGCCCTTCTTTTCTAAATAATGAAGTATTAGTTTTTGTGGTTCTTTTTCGGTGAGAATTTCTAAATCCTTTCTTTCCCAGGGTTTAGTTCTCTTTCTCCGAAAACCAAGGGGATTAAGGATCCAACCACCAGCTACCGTTTGATTTGTTCCAGCTCTTCTTAAAATAAACCTGTCTCCTCTCCACACACAAACAGGTTTCTGTAAAAAAAGCTGAGCAATATCTCTCTCTCCTGCCTTAAGGCTATCCCTGTTAAAAAGAACTAATTTCCCAAGCACCTCAGAGGTTCCCACATAAAAAAGGAGATTTTCAAAATTTTTAAGGGGCGGTTCTATTTCCTTAAGAACTTGTATCTCCACATCAAGCCATTGCGTTGGTTCCAGAACACCCAGATCTGCAATTACATCCCCCCTTGATATTTCTTCTTTTTCTGCCCCAGTGATATTTAAGGCAACCCGCATACCTGCAAAGGCTTTTTCCCTGTTTACTCCGTGAACTTGGATATTTCTTACCTTTACCCTTTTCATCTGTGGATAAAGCATAAGCTCCTGATTGAGGCCTACTTCACCAGAAATAGCTGTTCCTCTCACAATGAGGCCAAAACCTTTAATGTGAAAAACTCCATCAATGGGCAACCTAAAGGGTTGGCTTAGATCTTTTGTAGTGATACTTTTGGCCTTTTCGTCAAGGATCTTAATTAATTCCTCTTTACCTTCTAAGGTCTTGGCAGAAAAGTAGACAATAGGAGCCCTCTCTAAGAAGGTCCCCTTTAAAAATTCCTCTACTTCTCCTCTTATAAATTCTAACCATTCCTTATCAACCAAATCAACTTTAGTAAGCACTACAACACCATCCTTAATCCCCAAGAGTTCACAGATTTCTAAGTGTTCCTTGGTCTGGGGCATAATTCCCTCATCGGCAGCCACAACCAAGATAACGAGATCTATCCCAGAGGCTCCAGCTACCATGTTGCGAATAAATCTCTCATGCCCTGGAACATCCACAATGCTTGCTAAGATATTTGAGGGGAGACGAAGGTTGGCAAAGCCAATATCTATGGTAATACCTCTTTCCTTTTCCTCCCTGAGTCTATCAGTATCAATCCCCGTGAGAGCTTTCACTAAAGAGGTCTTCCCATGGTCTATGTGACCCGCTGTGCCTATGACAATACTTTTTGAAAGCTCTTCCATATTAGGCGAGATAAGAGAGGTCCCCAAAGGAGTAAAAGTATTCAGCAACCTCTTTTAAAAGGGATAAGCGATTATTTCTCAGGTCTTTGTCTTCAACCATAACAAAGACCTCTTCAAAAAATTGATCAATAGGTGTTTTAAAATAAAGCAGGGTCTCTAAATAGGCTCTATAATTTCGTTCTTGAAGAAGGCTTTGAAGCCTCATTTGATGTTTTAAAAGTATA